>Ga0099824_1006489_pt1 | contig 16021 bp, 7 predicted proteins | sample SiratrowhiteBW_FD_76837 | JGI IMG/M metagenome (GOLD analysis project Ga0099824, IMG submission 76837) | Root nodule microbial communities of legume samples collected from California, USA - Siratro white BW | ecosystem: Host-associated > Plants > Roots > Nodule | place: USA: California...
AATAATAATAATAATAATAATAATAATAATAATAAAACGACATTTATCTTTCATTTCACAACCAAAATAACAATTCTTAAATACACCACAACTTTCATGTTAAAATGAAATGAATATATAAAATCCCACAATAATTATTCATTGACTTTTCTTAAAGAAGATGTATATGTTGAGTATTTATTCAATTATATTCTAAATAATTTATTATAGATAAAATTTATAAGTAATAATAATATATATCAATACATTCACTTTCTTTAAATAATTATTTAGCTTCTACTAATCAGTACACTTAGTTAAATACTTAGTTAAATGAATACTCTCACTTGTTCAGATTATAATGAACATTCTCTCCTCTCTAGTTTATATTGAGTATAGTCTATAGTGAATATTTTTAAGTTACAACAAGTATTCTCTCCTTTCTAAGTTACAATGAATATTTTATCATTTTCAAACTACAACAACTATTCACACCTCTTTAGGTTACACTTTCTTAACTTCCTACTCCGATTAAAAACTATTAAATAAAGTACAAAAGAAAACTAACAATTCACAATTTAGAGAATAACAACGATTTAACACTCAACTCAAAAGACTATAAGCTCTAATAGTTTGATTAAACATTCATTGTAACTATAGTATTTTCGACAAGATCATTGGAATAGCTTGAATTGTTTGACTCGCCCTTTCTTTCTCTCTCATTCTTCACCTTCAATCCCTTTATGTAGTTATTTTGAATTTGTCCTATGATACTTGAATTAGTTAAGTTTGAATTTTGTAATGTCTTCGTATCTTCATCGCTCAACAGGATTTATAATCTTTTATTTTGCCTCAAATCTGTTTAAGAAACTAATATGGAAATATTTGCAATACACACTAGTAAAAACAAATCAAAACGTAAACCAAAGTAGTTGAGGTTTTCAATTATTCAAATTGTTTATGTTAAAAAAAATAGAGATATTCACAATATATTAAAAAGATATTTGTAAGGTTTAATTTGAACAAATGTGCTTAGAAAAAGATAGATTTTAGAGATATAAAGAAAAGGGTCAAATAAAGTCATTTGGCAGATTGAAATCTTTTCATCTTTGGATATAATATCTCTTTGATTGAATGCATTTTTAGTATATATACATATTCAGAAGATCTCTTTTAACACAATTAACTATTTTAAACAAACAAAATTGTTACCCAGTTCATCATACCATCTAACATAAACAACATATAGATGCTTAGAGGTTTATTGTATATTTCATTTTTTACTAAGCACTATTAGATCATTCATTCAATATATCCAATTTAAATTTTGTTATGCAATCAACTAGTCTTATCAAACCGTCTATCATGAACACATATTGTAGACACTCATAGAGTTTATTGTCTACCACATTCATACAAAACAAACACTACAAGAATGTGAGGAATTAGCTACCAAAGAGAAGCGTTAGCCAAAGGTGGGACACAAATGGAGTGGGTCAACCCAATCTAAATCAATACCAAAGTAATCTAAGAATTAGAGTAAGTCAAACCACTTTAAAGCCGACACTACATGATAGGAAAAAAAAGAAAAAAGAAAAGCTTAGCTCCACTCACGGGACACAAAAAATATTATTTTATTTATAATTGCAAAGTGTCCAATCTAAAACGACACAAAAGTAATTTATGAATTAGAGTGGACTAAATACAATCTAAAGTCGACACGTAGTAGAAATTTTTGTTTATTTTAATTTTTTATATATTTTTAATACAAAGCGTTGATTTAGTCGATCATTTTTTTAATTTTTTTTCAACTTATAAGTTTTTTTAGCTTTTGATCTCGTTAATTTTTTAAAATTTTTATATGACATTGTTCATGCTTTAATCTTTTTTAATACATAGGTAGGCAATGATATATATATAATATTTTTTTTATATTTAAGCGTGGAATTTTTAATTTTTTACACATTTTTTTATTACATAGTATCGATTTAGTTAACATATAGTTGTTAATATAACTATACTTATCCTCTCTTTTTATCTTTTTCAACTCTGATATTGTTTGACTTTGAGACAGATGGGTGAGTTTATTTTTGGCTGGTAATACTTTGTCGTCATGAATAAATAAGTTTGCAACCTATTTTTGAACCATAATTTTTTTTGCGTTTGTAGATCTCACACATGTTTTTGTTGATAAAGATTTCAATTTGTTTTTGAACCATAAATATTTTGTCATTTGAGTTCATTTGTACATTGAATCATTTGGGAGTTGACTCGAATATTGAATAAATTGGATTTATGCTTGAATAATGAATAAATTGGGAGTTGATTGGAATATTATGTCTGTGAATGTGAATGCATGTGTTGCTTTTCCCTTTTTGGGTCCTTTGGTTTTGATTAATTTATACACATGTATAATTTGGCTTGAAATGTGTTTTTTAAAAGTAAAAACTGATCCATGCATTGTTAGTAAAGATACATTTTTGAAGTCGAGTTAGATGATGAAGAACTCGTAGTGAAGAGGTTAAAGTTGTGCATTGTCAGTTTAGAGGTTGAAGTTGTGCATTGTTTGTTTCGTGATTTTAGTGTTAATTACCTAAATACCATTATTTTAATGGTGTTTTTAATTGAAAATTATAGTGCTATTTTTGTAATATATTAATGTGTTGGTGTGATTTTTCTTAAATTAATTTTACTATATTTATTTGTTTTATTTGATTGGAATAAGATAGATAATTCTTTTAAATCAAATATATCATATAAAGTGAATGTTTAGTTAAAGAAATTTTTTAGTTTTATACGTAATATAGAGTAATATAATACAATACTTAATAAAGCGTTCAAAGTTTCTTAGATAAGAATTATTTTTCTTTATTTTTGCTTTAGTGTGAGTCAAACCTACTATAAGATTTTTTGAAAAGTTACTTTAGAGCGGGAAGACAGACACAAAGCTTTTTTGTTTTTTTTATTAGTATTATATATATATTTTTTTTATATTTAGCGTCCGAGTTTATGCTTATTTTTTTTAAATTAAATTAAAAAATAATACTTTTCTAAGTTAGTGTCGTTCAGACTGATGTTATTGATGATTGTGATTTTTTATTTATTTTTTTCTTATATTTAAAAAATTAAAATATTTTATATCTACTTAGCATAGACTTAGTTTATGCTATTCGCGTCTGTTTCAATGATTGACGCTAAACTCAATAGCTACAGGCTTTAAAAACTTTTAGTTCATGTAATCCTCATTTATAAAGGTTTAGTTTCCTGTCTTTGTGTAATTATTGATCAAGTCTATTTTACTACTTTTCCTATAATAAAATATTATTAGAACATTCAATATAATCATTTACTTAATTTTTGTTATCTATCAAAATATAAAAACATAAACCTCGCATATTCAATAGACATTTGATAATTTAACAAACCCTATATTTAGATTGTTCATATTTTCAAGCAATTATTTATATATTTAGAGTTGTATGCTATGGTATTAAATGAACGTTTATTTTATATTTATGTGCTATTATAACTGTTAATATTTTATAGCGGTCAAATATTATGATGGTGAAATACTTATTCAATAAATCAATTGTAGAAGAATATATCCATGGTTCCGCTAATACCTTTTTACATGGAATTTGGACATATTTGCTGATAAGGAAAATTTAGCCTTATATTTCCTAAAATGGCCCTAAATTGATATTAGTTGATTAAAAGTGTATGGCAAAATGAGGTGATTTAGTATGTGATGATGACAATGTTTTATTCCCAGAAAGAATAACAAAATAGTTTCATTTCAATGAATATTGATGACTTATAAATTCAGAAAAAAAAAATATATGAAATAATGTGCAAAGGGGACAACCAAAAACATTAATAAAATAAATAAATTTCATAACTTCTTTAACTACTACGTGAAAAAATAGAGGAAGACAAAGAAAAGTTGAAGAAAATATTAAAAACTCCTTTACAAACAATAAAGTAACATTTTCAAGAGTTTAGTTTTTAACCAAGTTTATGTCTTTATGGTTCATGTAATCAACTTGTTTAATACAATAAAAGTATTGCTGTTGTATTTACAAATTGATATCTGCCTACAGTTAGTTTCTTAATATATATGATAAAGCTTTATGAACACATTTTAAAAACATTTCATATTAAAATCTTGCACGACATTTTTTTCTCTATTAAATTTATTAAATTAAAGACTAATTTCATAATTTTGACTGATTGAAAACATAGAATTGTTAAGTAATGAAAGTAAAAAAAAATATCATGGTCAATTCCTAGGTGACATTCTCCTATGATTACTATTGTACTATCTTCAACTTCCTGAATTATGAGGTTGAGCTCAGGTGGTCCAATCTCCATCACAGACACAGTACCATATTAAAATATCTCCACGTGTACCAACTTCCATAATTGAGGATTGTGACCAAATTTATTTTAATATTCTCATATTGAAATAAGAACCACATAAATGGACACACTCACATAATGTTCCACTGTTTATTATACGGTTCTAGAGACTCCTGACACATTGTATACAAACAAACATTATATTGTAACAAACAGCGACAGAGGAAGGTTCAAGGAAACCTAGAAAGTTATTAAACTACTATTTTACGTTTAACGAGAGCATTACTCATGAGGAAAATAGTGTTAATCATTGAATTATTGCTGAATGATTAATATTATTCTCATTTTAATTATATGATACAAATTTGTTTCTCTCACGCAACTATATCTTTCATCCGAAATAATTTCCTATATCAAATATGTTAGTTGTTAAATTTAACGTATTTTTCTTTTCGTATATGATTGATATCCTACAATCTATTTCAACTAATTACAAAATTAGAAATCCAATAATGGATCACGAAATTCACTTATATCATCTTAAAATCGGAAAAAGTTGAACTTATTTCACCAAACAAACTAATTTATAGTAAAATAAACATAAATTTGAGTGAATATAAATATATTTCAATCAACACAACTAAGAAAACTGCTTTTTTCTTATAACAAAAAAAGGCCATAATGTGCAGAGTAATTTAAACAAACTGGATTATCTTAATTTTAAGGATTTTACAACGTAAGGCGAATTTAAACTTCCTACACATAAATTCTCTTCCATACTAAAGTTGTTAAATAGAGTGTTTAATATAATTTTGTAAGTTTCGCAATTGACTTAATATTAATACTTTTTTCTTAAACAACATCACAACTTGCTTCAATATAAAATTTGTTAGATAATGTTGCTAAACTTCAATCCATCACAACTCTATTTTTAAAATAAGTAGGACAAAAAAACTAGATATATGGACCAACCTACGACCATAAATTTAGTTGTCCACTTTCAACTCTCATATATATATATTGTAAAATTTGAATGCAATATTGTGATAAATACACATGTTGGAACAATCGGATAGGACATAATAAGAGAAATCTCATAAAAATGAGAAATATGAGAAATGAGCCAAATCATATAAGAAAATGACACTATTTTTAATCCAAAATTTTAAAACATTAAATTTATGTATCTTCTTTTTTATATATTGCTCAACTTATTTATTTCTATCTAATATAGAACTTAGACTTATATTTGGATACCCAACAATACATTACCCACATTTAATGATAAAATCGAAACAAATTAAGAGTCATACCAATAATTTGACAAATTTCTGATCAATAATTATTTTTATGGTTGAAAAAAAAAAAACATTGTAGAGTTGTGTAGAATAGGGCTAAAAGAAAGATAGGGAGTTGCTTGCATGGATTGGCAAGTGTGCATAGGTTGATATCAAGTATATATTTGAAGGGAAAATAGGAAGTTTCGTGGAAGGTGCGAAGGTAGGAGGAAAGCAAATGCATGTGGGGATGTGTGCTTGAGGTTGCAAACATGTTAGTGGCTATTGGGAACATTGAAGGGTGGTTATCGAAGAGGGAGGGTTAGCAGAATAGATGGGACTACTATCCATTGATGAGTTTTGGATGCAAGTGATGATAATAATGTGATAGAAAGAGAGAACCAAGTTTTGAACATTGCAAGAGTTATTCTCAATTCTCATTTATTTGGTCGAGAAAGAATAGACACAAGCATAAAGCTGAACCAGTTTGCCTCCTTAGCATGTGATCCCCTCGTGGCTGAGCAGATATGTACATGCGACAAAACAAATTACGAATGCATGGTTATGGCAGAATATCCATCACTGATTGTGCAATCTTGTGAACCATCATCACTTTATGGCCATGGATGTAAATTGTTACTTTCCCATATTTTTTTAAATCTTTTGGTGGGTTTGGCAGTGATATTCAAGTGGAAGATTGCCTTCACATGCAAGGATTAACAATTCTCAAAAAAGAAAGTTTGATTCAATTTTACTCTAAAAATTTGTATTTTTTTTTTCTATTTAACTCTATTTTAAAAACATTAGTACCTTGAATGTTGTTCTAAAATTCAACATTATAGTACGGTTAAAAATATCTTTCAGATTTGAATTTGAAAGAAGAACACACTGATTATAAAGACAAGTGGTTCCGGTCCCTCTGTAACTAGATAGTCACGAGAGATGGAGAGCTGTGATACCTCTGTAGCTACTACCATACAGCCACTTGAAATAAAGAGGTTTGATATTTTGACCAAAGCATGTTCTACGGTGTTCACAGAACCAATGAAAAATGATGAATCTGTAGAAGATATGCAGCAAATAATAGAGATAATTAATAAAGGGAGAATATTTTTTATATTATATGATATGGACCAACAGTAATCTTAAACACTATACTTTATGTCTGCAGACATTCCTTATCCTGACCCGAATATTATTGCATGATTTGATTTTAGAACACTACACGAAAATTTTAAAATAAACACAATGATTGAATTGAAATTTATTATTTAGGTTTTTGCAGAAAATATAAATGTTGTTTAACAATCAGGAGTTAACTCCTGATTCATTCATGGGTTCTCTATTATATTATTATTATTATTATTATTATTATTATTATTATTATTATTATTATTATTATTATTATTATATATAATCCAAAATATGAAATTTCATGTGATCATATATAAAGTAATCATCGGTAACTATTTTACCTAACCTAAAAGTAAAATTAAAAGTTTAAATAAATAATAGTTTTCTTATTTGAATTCTGAAGGTGTATTAGTAGATTTAAAAATACGTGAAAGTCTAATAATAATATATAACTGTCTTAAGGATGGAAAGAAAGAAACTTCTACCCTTTATATAATTTTAACCTACTTAAACATAATTTATCTTTCATGAATAATATTTCAGAACAGAAAAGAAAAAATCAAGAATTTAAAGAAAAAAGTGACGAGTTCAACTATCCGTGAAAGTGTGAAGTAAGTGAAGGACACAGTACCTTGTGGAACGTGGTTCTTCCCAACCTCTGAGTAAAACTACTACCAAGCCTGGTTTCTTCTCTAAAATCTCTTGAACAATTGTTTTGTGCAAGATGATTATGGCAATATATAGAGCAGATAAAAAGCACGTTATGTCTTTTTCCTTTGGAAATTTCTTACCACTTTCTATGTCAATGTCCGATTACTTTTCAGCACTGATGCTGTTTGTTAATTTCTTCTTGTCTTGCACAGTCAAGACACTACTATCTTCCATGCAAGATAGTATGTTGAGTAGTGTATAGTTAAGGGAAATGTACAAATTAGCATAATTTAATTTAAATCACTTGCAATTATTAGGATTTTCGAATGTGGTAAATTAGTAAGTTAACTTTTTAGTTAATTACTATCCTTTTAGTTCTTCAAAGTTGTTTCATCTAAATTAAAGTCTTTGTATTTTTTTTCCCTTAAACCAAGTTTTGATTTTAATTTCTTAATGCTAACTAAAACCGAATAGGTTTAAATTTCCTTTTCCTACCTATAATTTCACCACTGTGCAATTTTGATCTTTATATCAAATTTTAATTATAAATTTGATCAATCAATTTTACAAAATTAAACAACTTTATTACACGTTCTAATTGTTTATCGAAAAATATCAAATATAGATAAGTGACAATAATACACTTTGTATATTTTATATTTGTTAATATAAAATATTTAAACAGGGTTTCATAATATTACATTAGTAGAAAAATAAAATTTTATATCGATTCTGTAAGGGTTTATATGTCGGTTTCGTAATCGACGTTGATGCAAGCGATGTAAAAAGTTATATTTTTTTACGTCGTTTTTTCAACTGATGTAAAAAATACACCTATAGCATCGATTATAAAAACAAATGATCTAATAGAGCATTTAAAAGGATAAAAGACGAGACTTATTACATTAATTGGAGCTGGAACCAATGTAATAGAGGACTTTTTACGTCAGTTGTAACTTACAATCGATGTAAAAGGTCCTCTATTACATTGGTTGTAGCTTACAACCAATGTAAAATGTCTTATTTTTTTTGAAAAAAAAAATTAATGGGTTGATAAATCTCTAATCGATACAAGAAAACATTATAAAAAATTCTAGAATTTCTTAGCAAGTATACATATGTAAAATAAAATGTTACAATCTAAAAAACTAGGTGAAAATAAAAAAAAATAAAAAAATAACAGTAAACGATGAAATTTTGAAATTTTCAATGGCCCAATCCCCTTTGGGATTTCCATGGGCTTCTTTACCTCAATTCGAGCAACTTTCATATTTGGAGCCTTTCAATTTGAGCTCTCTATTAAAAGTTATAGCTGTTTGAAGTTTGTTCGTCCTAAATTTTTGAAATCTTAAATCTATGATAGATCTATACAATGTAACTCTACCATCAAATATACACTAAATTAAGCCGCTGATAAAAAATTTGGGTCAAAAATAAATTTCTAACTATTTTTAATGAATTTTACAAAATTGCTAACCTCTTGCAAAGAGAAGCGGCATGGGGTGTCGAACCAAGCATTCAACCGAGACAATCGCGGAGCTTGTGCATACCAAACGAACGTGGAAGAAGTCGAAAATAAAACCAAATGAACCGTAGCAAAATTAGTGAACACAAAGATGCAAATGAAAACTACTGAGAAGAGAAAGCGACACAACACGAAATGCAAATGAAAACCACTGAGAAGAGAAAGCGCTACCACACGATATGCAAATAAAAATCAGTGAGAAGAAAACGCGAAATAGGAGAAGACAACGATGCTCAGTAAAAGAGAAGGCAGTTAGACTTAGTGAAGGAGAACGCAACCAGACTGAGTGAAGGAAAAGAAAACACAAAAGAAAAATATCGCCCAAAAATTAATATCTCTCCTAAAAAGTCTCAACCAATATAATATAAACTACATATTACATAAGTTCCCAACCAACATAATATCTTTAACATCGTTACAAAATTTTAAAAGTTTAAATTTTTATTTTTTAATTTTTTCTATATCGGTTATAAGTCATGTCCATCCTAAAATATAATATATCACATTAAATTTGTGTTAACTAATATAACATTTATTTAAATATTTATAAAAATATTACCACATTTTTTATTTATATTAATTTTATTTTAACCGATATCATGTATTCTGATATAAAAAAACGTTTTATTTAGTAGTGTGAAATGATTAGTTTTATAATTTTTTATGGAATCTAAAGTTTATTTCACCGTTTTGACATTATTTGCGGCCAAGTTGGTAAAGGTCCATGGTAAAGTATAACCGGACAGTGATTTGTACTTTGCATTATTCAATGCCATAGCAGCTCACACAGCACTTGTTTCTTTCATAAACTTTTTTCCTTTGAAACAACATTGGTTTTTTTATTTTTTTTTATCTATTTCTAGATTTTTTTTTTCAAAATTTTTAAAATAAAAAATATTTTTATTCAGGTAAATCATATTAAATTGAGACGATTTTATTATAAACAAATATAAATATCATTTCATGATACGACTTTACTATATCACTTAATTTAAATAAAAATATTAATTTAAGTTAATTAAAATCGTTGTATGATGACATAATTTAGATTATAATCTTAATAAAATAAAATCATGTTAGATCAATACAATTTTAATGTATATTAATTTAGGCATTTTAATTTTTCTACATGCTGAGTTAATTGAAACTAAAAATAATTAAAATTTTAAATTAAAATAATTAAAACTAAATAAAAAATAATTATTTTTTGAAATAAAATAATTAAATGTTAAATTTAATATAATGAAATTTTAAATTAAAATAATTAAAGACTAAATTAAAAATAATTAATTCTAACAATCACATTGCTATTTCCTTATGCACTGCCCCCTGCATGTTCACCATGAATTAAAGGCTAATTAAAAATTAATTAATTTATCCAAACCACATTGTGGTTTTCTTATGCGTTGCCCCTGCATGTTTCTCACCATGAATTAAAGGCTAATTAAAAAATAATTAATTCACACAAACCACATAACCATGAATTAAAGATTAATTAAAAAATAATTAATTCACACAAACCACATTGCCGTTCCTTCCATGTTAGTCATCATGCTTAAGTTTAATTTAACATTTCATTATATTAAATTTAGCATTTAATTATTCTATTTTAAAATATAATTATTTTTAATTTAGTCTTTAATTATTTCAATTTAAGATTTGAACTTAGTGTGTAGAAAAAATAAAATCCTCATCAAAATTACAACTTTCATATATCATTATGACACTATTTCAATTAAACTAGATTTGTTTTTTTGTGTTTAAATTAAGTGATATAATGTGAAAGTTCCACCATTTCACTTTTCATAATAAAGTTATGCTATCATGATATAATTAAATAAAATCGTATCATAATGATATAATTTATCTACCGTGGAAATATTTTTTTTATCTATTCTGTAAATTTTAAGAAAAAATTAGCCCATGAAAAAAACCACAACATTGAGTGCATATATATATATATATATATATGATCTGCATGAAAAATATCAAACACAAGTAATATAAACGCAAAAAATCTTGCTGAAAAAAAAAAAACCAAGAAATAACATGGATGAATTAAATTTAAGAGCAATTTTTAAATCATTTTATATATACAAAGGGAAACTTCGAGGAAGGTTCCCACATAGGTTTGGAAGGCTCATTATAAATACGTACTCAGTGTCTTTTGTTTCAAGAAAAAAAATACATGCACACGTAGCTATCTATAGTAACTGCGACAAGATACGCTAGTAGTTTTGTGCAAGGCTTATCCTATCGCAGTTTTCTGTTTCTTCTACATCAAACCTCAAACAGGTAGCAAAAATGGGTTCTCAAGTAGAACCATGGCTATTGGAGAACGGCAACCCCAAGGTGCTGACCAGGGAAATGAGACATGGCCGCACTGCTCACAGCAAATCCTCCAACTCTCTTCGCAAGAGGTCTGATCGCACTCTTGTCTCGAAGGTTCCTTGTGCCATTCTCCGAAACGTGCTTTTCAACTTGCAAGAGGTTATTCTTGGCACCAAGCTTTCCATTCTCATCCCTGCCATTCCTGCTGCCATCATTGCTGAGTATTGTGGCCTTGCAAGAGTGAGTTAATCTCTCTCATCTCTTCATTAAACCTGTGTTCTTCACTGGTAGTTCTATAGCTACTTCCAATGTTTATCTGTCAATAAACCAATCATTTCAAAGCAATTTCCATGGATGTGACCAAAACGTTTCTGAAACATTTTCTAACATCTGCATAAATACCATGGTCAACCAAATGAACTATTTTTGAGTATAAAACTAGTTAGACCATATTTTGAGGACTATGATTGAGGAGGGCGGTTTCAAACTATGTTGGTCACGTGAAACTACTTTAAAATTCACGAGTGTGTGTTTCAATAAAAGGGTTTTATGTTGCAGGCTGATTTTTCTATTGCTAATCATTTGCAGTTATATATGACTATTGACTATTCTATATTTTATTGTTGTTATGAACAGCCTTGGGTTTTTGTGTTGAGCTTACTTGGACTCACCCCACTTGCTGAACGTGTGAGCTTCATCACTGAGTAAGGAACCTCCATGAACTTGTTGCACCCTTTCTTTTTTTTCTCAGGATTATCTGTTATACAACAAGCTTTTTGTTTCTGGGTTGCTTTCTGATTCTCGCTTTGTTTTCTCTGTTGGTGACTGTGCCTCCAAAATACTGCAGACAAGTTGCCTTCTACACTGGTCCCACTGGTATGAACCTTGATTGCATTTGCATCATCAATTTTGAGATTTTTCTCACAGTAAAAATTTTCTTTACTGGTGAATATTTAATTTGGAACATAGATATAAACGTCAAGGATCAAGACTCTTCTGACATTATTGCACCATCACATTTTCTAGACAAAACCACGTGATACTCTTTTTTTCTTGGAAACAGTAAAATCAATGGGTTTAAACTACAGTAAAAAAGCGTGCTCCAACAAATTGTGAAGTAAAATTGATCGTGGTATCACTGCAGCTAAATGTTTCACATGTTCTCAATTACAGTTGGAGGACTGCTGAACGCGACGTGTGGGAATGTTACTGAGCTCATAATAGCAATATTTGCCCTCAGCAATAACAAAATTGCTGTGGTCAAGTATTCTCTGTTGGGATCTATTCTTTCAAACCTTCTTCTGGTTCTTGGCACCTCTCTATTGTGTGGTGGCATTGCAAACCTTAGATTGGAACAAAGATATGATAGAGTAAGACTCTAACATCCATTTACAGTTTCTTCTAATGTGTGTATATTTTTCATTTGTTCTTGGTGTTTTTCATTTTTTAGTAATGGAACAACGACTAAGGTTAATTGAAATTGAATTTACAGAGACAAGGAGATGTGAACTCGCTTATGCTGTTGTTGGCATTGTTGTGCTACTTACTTCCAATGCTGTTCAAATATAGCGCTGCCTCAGCTGCTCTCACTGTTGATCCTTCACTCCACTTGTCAAGAGCTGCTAGCATTGTGATGCTGATTGCATATGTTGTTTACATTATCTTTCAACTGTGGACACACAGGCAGTTATTTGAAGCTGAAGATGTAAGGTTTTTTTTCTTGAACCATGAAAATGGTGAAGTTGGTTTGTAATTAATGAATCTAACTCATGCCAACATCTTAGAAGTATTTAACATTGTGAATTGGTCAGGAGGATGAAGATGACAACAATGGTTCAGATGAAGAAGCTGTCATTGGACTCTGGAGTGGCATTGCTTGGCTGATTGGGATGACTGTGTTCATTGCTTTGTTGTCTGAATATGTGGTGGATACAATTGAGGTAATGCTCATAAAATATTTAGAAAAAACGAATCTTATTTTGGCTATGTATAGTATCGATGATAAAATTGCCAAACTTATAACAGGATGCATCAGATTCATGGGGTTTGTCTGTGAGCTTCCTCAGCATAATCTTGCTACCTATAGTTGGCAATGCAGCTGAACATGCAGGAGCAATCATATTTGCTTTCAAGAACAAGCTGGTGAGAACTTGAGAGTGTTACATTTAGTATAATATTCTTATTGACCAACCAATAAATGTTTTGAAGAAAATATGAAATCCATAGAAACTAAAGTATGCTTTGACTACAGGACATTTCATTGGGTGTTGCATTGGGTTCAGCAACTCAGATTGGCATGTTTGTGGTAAGATACACACCTAAATATAATATGTAAATGGATACTTTCATAAGTTCATGCAGTTCTTCTTTTTTCTGCTTCTTTTAATGAAAGATTATACAATTACAATATAGGTCCCTTTATGTGTGATCGTTGCTTGGACAATGGGTATCAAAATGGATTTGGACTTCAACCTCCTAGAGACAGGTTCCGTCGCTTTGGCAATAATACTCACGAGCTTCACTTTACAGGTATACTTAACAAAATTCAAGAGACAAAAACACTACATTTTCATTCAATCTCCTAATGGAATATAAGGATTGACAAAACCACCCTTATTTATATAGGATGGTACTTCTCACTACTTGAAAGGCCTTGTTCTCCTGCTGTGCTACATTGTTATTGGAGCTTGCTTCTTCGTACAAAGAACACCCTTTAGTAAGTAAAATATGTCAAATTTTAAAATGGTTACATATAAATAGTCAAAATCTATGATATTCTAATAAATTTGTAATTCATGCCTAAAATTTGATCGTTTATTTTTCACAGACCATGCTGGTGTTACAAACGTCATGGCTAAACCAGCCATTAATGCAGTTTCAAGTGCTTAATGGGTAAGTTGCAACTTATTGGCTTGTAAATATAATCCTTCAGTGAGCATAAAAATTCAGGAGTTAACTGGGAACTTGGATTGCAGGCATTGGCCTATTTTTGTCCCTTCCTGAGATGAAGAATGGTGTGGCATCCAAACCCAAATCAAATTCAATGGATTGGTTATTGTTTCATTCTGATCACTTTCATATTCATAAAGAAGGAGAAAAGAAGTTTGCAGTAGCTTGGCAAGTATTTTTACTTGCAAGCTGTGAATGGACCACTGTGTGCAAGATGATCAATCATACGTGTGTTCTATCATAGAGCTGCTTTTGAACCTGTGCTTCGTAGATTCCAATAAGTGGAGTTTTGTTTTTTTTCTTTTAGTTTGCTTTTGAAAGAATCTCTTTTCAGTTTGCAGAATCTCTTGTATTTATTGTGTTTGTACTTACTGTTACTATTGCATGTGATTTCTAAAGGGTTAAAATGTTCTATTGATGTTGGGTTTTTCTTTACCTTTGTGCCACCGTATGTTTCTCACACCTCATTTAACCATGTGTTCGGATGGGACATTTTAAGAAGATAATTATTTTTTTTAAAGAAATTGAAATATTTTTGTTAAAATATGTTATTTGGATAAAGAATTTAAAAAAATGAAATTATAAAATTTAATTAAAGTAATTATATTATTTAAAATTAAAGAAATTTAAATTTTATTAAAAAAGGTAAGAATTTGAATTCTTTATATTTTCTCTAATTCATATTTTGAATTTTATATTTTGAGTCAACTTTGTCTACACTGATTTAGCTCGACCTGTGTTTGGATAGATTTAGCTCAAGAAGATGTGAGAGTAACCTAATTAAGTTTGATATATTCTCGACCTCAACATTAGTGAACATGAGCCAACTTGATTTAGTCAAATTTAACCCAGTTAATTTCAACTTGACTGAATGTGGATATGCCTCCATTAAGCTCGATCTAACGACCTGAGTCGGGACCTAACAACATAATTTTAAAAAATTATAAATATTAATATTTTTTAATTTTTAACAATTATTTATTATTTAAATAGTTTTTTTTTTATTTTGTGGTAAATAAAATGATTTTCAAATGATTAGCTAAGACTTTCAACAGTCTCATCATATTATAATACTTAAAATGAAACAAGTTACTTGGTCTAGATGATTAGTCTTTATATGCAAGTTTATTCTCTTTGATGTAGATGGTATATTCTTCTCATAAATTTTTTATGCAAAAGTTATTTCCTTACATTATTTTGTTTCTTTCTAATATCTCTCCAAACCGTATCAGATTAAGCATCTCACGTATTCTAGTATTCGTAGGATCAGGAAAATTAGATAAAGTCTTAAGATTTTTCATCTTTGACAACACTTTGTGAAATAAAAGACAAAAATTTAATATTCAATTGTTTTTCAATGACTTCATCAAACCAATGTTCAATCTCTAGTTTTATTAGAGAAAAGTGTTAGATGAAACTTTAATTATTAACTCTTAAAATAGATGGCAAATTCTTTATACATCTATTTAGTTATTTCTAAGACATATAAGATTATTTAAATCATTTAAATAATAATACTAATCATAGCATTTAAAAGAGCAATAGTTTTGGAATGTTACAATATTTGTACTTTATTTTTTTACTTATTTATTATAATTTAGTTTTATATATAATCGGTACGAAATATCCAATGTAAGATGTATGTTTATATATATATATATATATATGTTATATATATATATATATATGTTTTATATATATATATATATATATATATATATATATATATATATATATATATTTTATATATATATATATATATATATATATATATATATATATATATATGAATTTTATATATATATGTTTATATATG
>Ga0099824_1006490_pt1 | contig 16015 bp, 7 predicted proteins | sample SiratrowhiteBW_FD_76837 | JGI IMG/M metagenome (GOLD analysis project Ga0099824, IMG submission 76837) | Root nodule microbial communities of legume samples collected from California, USA - Siratro white BW | ecosystem: Host-associated > Plants > Roots > Nodule | place: USA: California...
AAAAAAAAATATAAAAAAAAAAAAAATATATATATATATATATATATATATATATATATATATATATATATATATATATATAGCATACATACATTACAATCTATACTGATAATTTATTTTTTATTAAAAAATCATGTCAATAAAGCAATACTAATATTAATATATTATCTACTATTGATAAAAGACACTTTTAGTAAAGGAATATATACTATAAGCATTTTTTTACTACCTGCTGCAGTTGAATGGGAGCTCCATTTTTCATATATGAGGTACTCAAAACCTGTAATTCATGCGAAGATAATATTTAAAACACAACATAAAAGGGGCCTTATAATGAAACCTTTTTCTTATTGAAGATTTCCATATGGTACTCAATAATTAGGGTTTTCTTGAAGACAATGTTGGATCAATGGAAACATACATTAACTTGATCATGAAGGAACTTAATGTACTCAATGGCTTCGTGAAGAACGGATGCGGTGTCGGTCTGTTAAGATGAACAAGAATAAAATATCTGAGTGAGTTTTTACATTTTTACCTTTCAAAGTGCTCTATGAAAGTAAAGGTCTCAATTCTATCATAGTCGTAGCTCCTGTGGAAATTAAAAAAAAAAAAAAAGAGTGAAAGAGACATATCCTAAAATTTTCACCTTTCCGAAAGGTGAAACCAATTGCTGAAGAGCAGTGACCCGGTCCCCTAGCTTCTCTTTCCGAACCTGTCCATATATGTCAAGTTGATTAAAATCTAAAGTGAAATTATTATAAAGGTTGAACACTGCTGCAAAATGAAAAAAAAAAAAAGTTGGATTGCAGTAAACAATAACAGTAGAATACCTTAAAAGTTGGTAATGGGGATGGAGTTTCAATCCTTAGCCTCTTTAATGCTGGTTCACAAGCATCTTTCTTCGTCATTGTTGCTGAATCTAGAGTTTCTTCACTGTTGAGCTGCACTTCAGTGTTTATTTATGAATTACAGTCCCCAACAGAAAACCCTAGCTGGCTAGAATTATGAACATATATTTAAGCGAACATGAAAAATTGTATTAACTGAAACATAGATGTACCTTATTTAATATAGTACTTGGGCAATTGGGTTTCTCTTGATCAAAGGTTTGGTATTGTGATTGTGATGAAGCAAAGGTACCTACTCTTATGTCGTTAAGTGCGTCGGCGGAAGCATTCCAGAAAGGGGTGTTGTTAGAAAAGTGAAGTCCAATAGGGTGTTGCTTTGCGATTGTTGTGGGCTTCAAAAAAGTAGAAACTTTAGACCATGTCGGCGTTAGTTCAGTGCAGGGTGTCCCATAACTTGCCTTTGATGAATAGGACATTGGACGGTTGGTGAAAAGTGAGTGCTGTGGAAATTGTGGATGAGGATCAGGGTCATATAAGCTTTGTAACGTTGAAGGGTTATCATATGAGGCTGATCCGATTGCGAAATCACGATTTGACGATAACCCAGTGCTGGATAAAGGACTTAGACTCTGGTAATCTACTGAAAATTCTTGGTTCAATGGCTTGAAATTATCAATTTGGTCTCCTCCACCACCAGAGGAGAAGCTCTTTGGGGTCCAATCCCTGCGGATTTGTGAATCAGAAGAATCTATTCCCGTTTCTTCCTGAAGCACGGAATGAAAATTGCTCTCTGCCCTTCCATTACATCGACTATGGGATAAGAAAAAAAGACAAAAATATATGGTCATGATTAGGAGAATCCAATAAGGAAAGAAACAATCAAGAGCTATTGTATACGCCATATATGCTTTGATAAGATCAAGTTCCCTTTTTCAAATGAATTCAATGAGAAAAAGTTAAGAGAAATAAACCTTTTTCAACCCTAGTGGAAGCACTGGACCATACACTACAAACCTTCCACCCACCAAAAATCTAATTAAAATTCTCTCTCAAAAGAAAATGTTATAGCAAAAGTAAAGTATATATCATCATATACATGGTGTGATGCCTTACACTAGTAGAGGCTGGTTCCAATTCTCTGATGTTGAAGATGTGAGGCCAAAACCCATCATCTGTATGGTGGAATCGATCAACGTGCCACCACTTCCACTGGCTGATTCACTCTTGGGTGCCTTCTGTGCATCAGCAAAACCCAGGTAAGTGTTAGAAACCAAATTGTTAGTCTCTTCAACACAACACTTGGTAGCCTTCAAATCTGTTTGCCGAGTGGTGTAGATTCCTGCATCATTATTAGCTGCCACGGAACAAGGAGAAGAAGAAATGGATGATGAGCTTGTAGGGAAGACACTTCTTGCTGAGTCAATAGTATTGCTCCACCAATTTTCACCACAAATCCTAGCTTGAAACTCCTCAGCCATGGCAAGCTTTAACTTGTTCTTCTTCTTATCCAATTGCTGGTTTGTTTGTACCTATGAGCTTTGTTAGCTTCTTGAGTTACGTCCTCGAAATAAAAATATTTCACTCAGCAATATATGTTTATTTACAAAAGAAAGGGTTGGAGGTTAAGTGATTTTATATATGAAACGGTTAAAAGGGTGCCAACAATGGAGATTACGGAATCCGGTTGACCTTACAACAGGATGACCGGTGAGAGAGAAATTTTTGAATCATATTCTAGTTCTTCTTTTCTTAAAAACAAATAAATACATATATATATATATATATTTATTTATTTATTAAGTTCTAAGTACGAACTTGATGAGAATCGAGAAAAAAGATTTATACCGGTAGTTTTAAGATTTTGGATTCAAAATAGTATTTTGTGGTATGTTTTCCTTTTATACCTTTTTTGTCAACAAAGTGTATAATATTATTGTCAAACTCAAGACAGTATAACATCCAACCCAATTTTTTAAGATTTTAAAATCGAGGTTTAAATATAAATATATAATTAAAATAACAATTTCTCTAAAGTATCAATAAAAATTAACCATCCATGAAACAATTAATTCTCCACTCCTACCTGTATAAAAAAAATTCTCCCATAATATGTGTGTGTAAAATATGAGTAAAATATATTTTTTAGTACAACAGAGATTGAAAACTATTTTAGTATACTAAGAAAATAATTTAACACAATAAGTTTAATTTAATTAGTTTGTTTTCCAACTCCATTAAGAGTTATGATAAATGTACATATGGAATTATTTTACCAACATACACATGATTTTGTTATATAAAAATTAACATAAATAAGTATTATATATTTATTTTGTACATTTTTAATATAATAAGTATTGTTCCGTAGAAGCTAACGTCATATTTACAAGGGTTGAAGAGAAGATAACAGACATTACATAACGTTCGTAAAAACTAAAAACTGTCATATAATCTAATAGCATAAAGCAAAAGAGGAATTTCCTTGTGGTTAGAGATAAATATGTAATTAACTTTTCCAGTTACTCAACCATTATATAAACGTTTTTTTTTTTAACAGCCAAACCATTATATAAACGTAATCGAACCATAATAGTAAAAGAATTATTAAAAACAATTTCTTTTTATTATTCCAAAAAGAAATCTTATTTGTTCGTGTGTACCTGAAAGGATATTGGCGGTATATTAATATTCATGTTGCGAGATTTGATTTGCAGTCCAGCCATGTCATGATGTAAATAGAGTTCAAACCCTATATTAAAATAAAATAATTTTGAACCTAATCATTTTTTTAGAGTAGTAAACTCTATTTTACATTATCTTTCAGGAAAGTTCTTAAAATATTGAAAAATGGAATTATAAAAAAAATAGATCTAATTATATGACTAAGCGAACTACTTATCTTCGTTTTCCTCTTGGTGAAGCTTAATTTGTTCATGTAGTCTTTAAGAAAACAATACTCCATTACTTATAGTATAAATTTCATGTTAAACAAAACATATTGAATAATAAAAGTTTTAAATTTATAAAAAAATTATATATTTGTATAGTTTAGTTAGTTTGTATAATTTAATAATTGAAAATAGTGGATCTTTTTAAAAGGGACCGAAAAAGAATCCCCTGCACACTTACCTTTTAAGTACTTGGTTTCTTTTTCCCCCACAAATTGTGACATGATAGACAATTATCATAATCCAAAAATCTGTACCCTGAGATAAAATTGAGGACCATTTTCATGGTAATGTTATGATTGCAAACGACGTAGTACCAGAACTAGTACAACTAGCTGGGCCAGTAACCTAGTTGTTAATGTACTAATGTTTCCATTCTTCCAAATAACTATTAGTTGGCTAAAGAACGGTGGGGTCGCACCGAAACATCACGTGGGTTAGTGAAACTTAAACCAAACTCAGAATATAATTATCAAAGTATAAACAGATATTTTTAAATGAAGGTTTTTAATTAATTGACACAGTTAAAATGATTTTGTGACATAAGCTCTTTACCAATTTATTTTTTAAAAATTGAGTTTTATTCAAATTCCTCCTACTGTTTTAATTAACTTAATTATTTGAGTCCTTTTCTAGGAAAAGTTATGGAGCCTGTTTTGTATTTCCTTTTATGTATTTTAAAATGGAAAAATTGAAAATACTATAACATTTCAGTTATATTATTATATTATGAAAAACACTTAACCCACTTGTGACATTGATTATTTGTTTTATTTAAACATATGACATTGATTATACTCATTGATTAAAATAAGAAGTTTTCAACATTATGTCTGTCCATTGATTATACTCATTGATGGAGAGTACTGTTATAGGGTCACGAACTTTTAGTATATAAATAGAGGATACGTTATGTCTGTCCGTTTATAGTAATACAATTTTAAGGTTGTCATATTGTTTTCATTAAAATTTTAAATATGTTCATTATTTTCAAAAATATTATAGAAAAAATAATTATAAAATTTTGCGTTAATATATATATATATATATATATATATATATATATATATATTATTGTAAAATGTTTAATCATATAAATTCATTAATATTTTAAATTAAATGCATACACTTTTTTTCTTATCAATTTTACTATGAGAAACAACTTAACCAAACACATTTTCAATTTATCCTTATAGAAAGGAATGGAGTTCTTTTAAAGTGGGAAAAAATAATATTTTTAATAAATCGAGTTTATATTTTCGAAGATTGAACGCATTGACGAAGTTAAAAAATTATAAGATTTTTCGACATTAAAGTTAGTAAGAATAAAAAATTATATAATAAGTATAAAATTGAATAAGAGAATTGAGATTACTTCCTATCAAATTAAAGTATTAAAAAAATATTTAAAATAAATAAGAGATATAATTAATTATTGAATATTTGTCATTCAATCAATTATTACTATATAAATATCTAAGTTATATAGCTGCATCTTATTTGATTCGATTATATCCAATTTGATTGAGTTTTATATCATACATATCTTCGTATATCTTAGAGGCATGTACAGAAGTCCTATAAACTTAGAATCCATAAATGAAGTGACGGTGGATCAACTTAATAAATAAACAAGTTTCAGTGTTATGAAAGTGTTTGTTGGATTATTTTAATTTGATGATATTTTATTTGTTATGAATTTAATTACTTTGAGGTGATCATTTATTTTAAATAAATTCTCAAATTGTGTTGATCTCAATAGGATTGTCATTTATTTTCAAACAACTTTGGATTACTTCAATGATCATTTGTTTTGAAATGACTTTGGATTAATGTGAAGAATGTATATTTTCAATTGTCTTTGCATTACTTTGATATGATGCGATGGTTATTTATTTTCAAATGATTGCAGATGAAGATACGCTATTCTCAAACAATTACAGATGACGATATATTATTTTCAAATGACTTTATGCTGCGATCCAATGTGATTGTTGTTTATTTTTAAAGAACCTCGAATTATGATGGTCGCTTATTTTCAAGCGATTTTGTACTATGATCTTGTGTGATGGTTGTTTATTTTCAAACAATTGTAGATGATGGTCTTATTTTCGAATGACTACATACTATATTTCGATGTAGTTATGGTTTATTTTCAAATGATCTTGGATTTTGATGATCATTTTGTTCAAATGGTTCTATTGCTTTGATCCATGTAGTGACCCTTTATTTTCAAACGATTTCAAATAGTTTTGGATTTATTTCACCCAATGTGATAATTGTTTATTTTCAAACGACATTGGTCTTTGGATGTAATTTCTATATATGAAAAAAAAATTTCTTTAAAAAATGTGGCTCATTAAAACTTTGCTTGGAAAAACCTTTATTAGGGAAAAAAAACCTTGTGGAAAAAGAGTATATCATTCAATTAAAACAATTTAAATTAATTATAATATATCTTCAAGTTGTACTATAACTTGTTGAGTAATCATAAACCAAGGAATTTGTTCTCCTTTTACCGTTGTTGGATGTCAACTATATGTTGGAGATGCCTTCGTTCTTCTAGAAAAGATTTTCCACGTGTGTTTTGAAGATATTGACAAATGATGGGCTCAAGCTTTTATGAAACTTTTAATGTTGTATTCTTTATCAAGCCACACCTGGCTTAGTGTAGTATTCATTAACAAGTCACTCTTGGTTTAATTTAGTATATTTTTTTAATCACTCTTAGTTAAGTGTAGTATTCTTTACTAAGTCACTCATGACTCCCTACAATATTCTTTCTCAAGTCACTCACTCCTAGTCAGTGCAATATTCTTTCTCAAGTCACTCACTCCTAGTCAGTGCAATATTCTTTACCAAGTCACTCCAAGCTCAATGAATATTATTTGAGCAACAACCACTCCTAGTTAATAACTAAATATTCTTTATTGCACAACAACTCTTGACTAAGATGTAGAAGTTGTAGAAATGGTGATCAACTGATCATTGGATTTTTCTCATTGGAGAGGTTGATCGTTTGTTGGCTTAAATGATACTTGTAATCACTCTTCTAGTTGGCTGATAAAACATAAACAATGTTATTTTATGATTCTTTTGATGGGTACAGAAAATTGAGCAACGTTTCAACATTATACAACGTGATTTCTCTCATTCTTCTCCTCCTTGAGTTACTTTATAGAGGCTTTGAAGAAAGTGACCATTGTGAATTCATTTATGCTCGTTAAATTAGCTTAAGCTCTTTTATGTGTACTTCCTTCCTCTTATGACCTTGCTTGATTCGAATGCATTAAAGGCACTTCGTATAACATTAAATGCTCTGTTCTTATTTTACCTAATCCTTCCAATCACTATATGGGGTTATTTCTTCTTAGACATTGTGTCTTGGCTTGACTTTGCCTACTTTTGCATAGTCATACCAGGCATATAGTGTTTCTAAGAGTTGTCAATGGTTAGTGTAAGCGATTTGAAGAAAATAAGTAATTTTAGCTCAAACTCCAATTATCTTTTGAATTTAACTTAGGCTAGCTTCTTTAACAGATCTTTTAGGAAACAAATAGTTCCTGCAACATAGAATATACATATATATATATATATATATATATATATATATATATATATATATTATGAATTATGAGATTAGATTTTTGTGTGCTTATCGTATAATTATATTTATCCGTAGTCAGACATAACATTGTATTATTTACACTTGTATCTTACAAGATATGTTATTGTTATCTTATGAACAAAGTAAGATTATGTTTTACACTTAGTTATTTTTTCGAACTTAATCAAAATCATATAATGTTAGACTTTTGCTTTAATAAAAAGTATTTTTATTAAGATAACATCATAAGAATTAATTACTACATTTAAGGTTTTGTCTACTTTAAAAACAAATACTTTCTTCAGTTAATAATATGTGTAAGTTATTATTGACTTCAACTCCTAAATAAATTTAATTTTTCCATTACAATATTTTTCTTTAAAAGATATCTCAGTAGTACAATTAACACAATTTACTATAACTTTTAACAATAGATTTCTGTCCACATTGATAAACGTGTAATATCAAACTTCATAAATAAGTTTACTTTAAGATTATAATTAGGTTACGACCATCGTCAAAATTGTTAAAAAGATAATGATTTTATCAACAATCATCGTCAATAAGATAATATATATATATATATATATATATATATATATATATATATATAAATGCAGTAAAAGAATTGTGATAAGTGCTTTGACACAATTATGAAAACGAAAATATTAGTCCGATCTTAATATGCTTAAAAGTCAAAAGCATTTTATTATAAATTATTGTGTAAACGTCAATTTTTCCCTTCCAAATGCTACCATCCAGCTGCTCCACCACAGAAGGTTAAACTGCTCCTTCCTATAAATTTATAACATTAATAATAATCATGTCGTCTTATTAATGTTTATAAAAAGAGAGGAAGGATGGTATTGTGTATTAAATTAAAAGGTATATTTATATCAGATAAAATTGACAGAGAATTTTGAGTTGAAAGGAAGAAAGGGACCAGCACAAATAATCAATTTATATATTATAAATGCTAATTGCTTCAACATGTTGCGGCAATAGATAAACTGTTTTGACGTTAATAAAACAAGGTTTGGTGTGCTTTCTTGTTTGCCGTTGCTTCTTTCTTAATTCTCATCTTAATGTCCCCTAGTAATCAAGTTCTGTTCGGATCAACTACGTACTTATGTAATAACAAATTTCAAAAAAAGAAAAGTCGTGTCACTTCCAAAAATCCGTTTACCACGACAGTACATTAACTGTGGCGTGGTATCATCAAAATCTACCTCACTCGATCAACAACAATGATATTAATGTAAGATTCACCGTAATATAATACAGAATTATTTTACAATGAGAAGGTGGAGCAATGTGGATAGATAATACGAAGTGATAATCATCTTATCAAAAGAGGGATAAGAATGGTTGGTGTGGCGTTGTTATCTCTCAACAAAGATTAATACGGACTTTTATCAGCAATTTCATACTAATATTGTACACAATCAACAATATGATGTTAAGCATTTTTACCTTAATTTAGGAAAGGGTATTCCAAACTTATTTAACTCCTTATGAGGGAGCAACTTCAGTTTCCTCAATTTTCACTCTCTTCCCACATTTTATCGCCCACATGATTGTTGTAATTCGAACCAACCACGTAGCATTAAGTTTTTTAGGAATCATATTCGAATTTTCTCATGCTTTCCTATATTAAATGGTGACAACACATCACCATTATCATTAATGACACCAACCTTTTCTTCATATGAAACTAACTTGCGATTGAGATGATAATTCACCTCTCATCCTAGCTATATACCTGACAATAATAATACAAACAATCATTTAATAATATTTTTTAATTTAATATATACATTTAAAATTGTATAATCCAAAATGTATTTCTGAATTCAAAAATATATTACTGATTGTATAATAATGTATATATACATGTTAGGATGGTGTATTTTGAAATATATTTTTGAATTCAAAAATTAGATCGTACACAGAACCACAGAAAACAAAAAATACACCTAAGAACTTACATCTTAAACAGCAGTATAACCACAATGATCAATGAATTTCCAACAACCTCTCCCATTTAGAAACGGAAGAAGAAAATTCTAAAGAAGTGTAGGCAGGAGCTGCAAAGCAGAGGGTGCAAAAAGAGATGAGGGAGAAGCAATGAGAAGTAGGTTAATTATAAATATAAGGAGGGGTAGTTTGGTTTTTATAAGGAGTATGGAGGTGCAATTGAATTTTATGCTGGCGCAGAATGAAAAACCCTGTTTATTTTGGGTCAATTATGAACCCGAAGTTATAAGTTCGTTGATGCCCAAATTATATTGGTTATTGAAAAATCGGCCTTGCTATTCGCAGCTCTCATATTGCTCTTAGAACTCAACCATTCAGAGTAAAGTTGATGCAACCAGCATCAAACTTCGTTTGACACTAATACCAACCAACTTCAAATATTAAAAGTTCGACCAAAACATGTTATATTGTATGGACTAGGCTGACAGGTTAGGTATTGTTTTTGAAACAAAATACATGTGGACCAATGGTAATGGTAATGGCCTAAACTAATTCATATTTATAAGAAAAGTTAACGAAATTGTGTGGTCAGGTTGATTCTAAAGACCGACACTAATTAATGTTTCATAAATAAAATTCTACCATTTTCGTTAATTTGTTAAAATATTTCCTAAACCTTGGTGTAACACAAAAACGATTATAACCATTACAGAGCCTATACATTTTATATGTAGATCAAAATTAAGGATGAAGACCAAGACTTACATAGAATAAATGTTATAACTAAATAATGATGAATGTAAACAATGTAGTTATTTATCCAAATAAAGAATCACAATAACAAGCAAAAAATGTAATCATTTAGTAAAGTAAATCATATGCGACTAACGATGGTTTGGAGAGGTAAAGTATAATGCACGAGGATCAACATTCTCATCAATATGATCAAGTATTATTAATCAATTAAGTTTTTACGTAATTTTGATTAATAATGATGTTATGAATTAAAATAATATTAGATGAAATATGTTTTTAATTTTCTTTTTACTTTTAAAGTATATTTTGATTTTATTCATAATAATTTTTTTTTATTTTCTGTCCTTTTTAACATTAGAAATCATAATTTTTAGTCTCAAAGACGTTGAAAAAAAAATATTTCTAATTAATGATGTTGCAATATATTTTAATATCTCACATGAAAAGAACTTTTTGTTAGGTAGAACTTTGTAATTTCAGAGATTACGATATGTCAAGATCTTCATCATCTTAACAACATCACGGATAATCTTCTCTTTTACAAAATACAACTTAATATCAATGTGTTTGTTTCTCTCAATGTAAACCTAGTTCTCAAAAAATTGTATAACAATGTTGTTATCACAATAGATGGTAACTGGAATATACACTCTTAGTTCTCATCTATTCTCGTAGACACAATGTATTTTTTACAACTTTTGTCATGAAAATATACTTAACCTTAACAGTTAACAAAGTTATTACATTCTGTAGACTAGTCTTCTAACTAATTATTGTATCATGCATTGTGAATACATATTTTGTAAGGGAGATTTTAGGGTCCAAGCATCCAACATTGTTCAAGTATGCAAATCATCCAACATTGTTCAAGTATGCAAATCCTTACATGGGAAAGCCTATAATCTTTCTTGTAATTCCATTATAAAACAGAATTCTATCAAGTGGTCAGTTCAAGTACCTTTGTATCCTTTTAAAAGTCTATCAATAAACTTGTCCAGGATTTAACATGAAAGTGCTAATAACATTTACAATATATACTATGTTAGGACGAATGACCATTGGATAATCACAAAACCAACAACGTTGAATTAAATCCATACAATTTTAATATTTCACTATCTAAAGAAATTGTCTATCAATCAAGTTATTATGTTGAGACAAGTTTCAAGTTTGTCATTCTAACATTTTCAAAGATCTTCTTAAGGTACATTTTCTATTATATGTATAGAAACTTTTGTTGTCTCTTTTTTTAGGATCTCAATATTTTCTTAGCAACTCCAAAATCTTTCATATTAAATTCTTCTTTTAATTCATTTTTTACCTTTTTAACTTCAAACTTAACATTGCTTGCTGTCAAAATATCATATACAAAAACAAACGAAACCAATATTGGCAACAAACATGTTAAAATGTTAAAATGTTTCATTTCCGTACGTAGTTACTATTTTATACTATATAAAGATACGTGTCATTAATAAACACTCCTTGTTACCTTCAACCTCAAATCCTTATATGGTTACTTAATGTGAATGGTCTCATCAAAATCTTCATACAGAAAAGTTGTCTTAACATCCATATATTTTAGTTTAAGATCAAAATAAACAATCATAACTAACAAATTCCTAATGGATTTATTCTTTAGATATTATTCTAATTTCATCTCTTTACTTGTTATAAATAACAATAAGCTTATGGGATCATCTTCCAAAACCATACCAAAATTTACTAAGTAGAAGGCAATAAGATGTACATAATCATACATCGATGAATGTTTGATCTTGTCATTATTTTACCACTAACTATTCTATAACCACCATTAGCTTGATGTCATTAAGTGTCATCGTCTCTTTTTTTTTTTTGAGTTCATAGATGAAATAATTTTTATTAGCTTTAAATAAATAAAAGTGTTTTTTGGTAGAATAAAATTTAATTTGATTATAATTTGAAATTGGAATTTTATTTCATTTTGAAAAATAGGTGGATATTATTTTTTATATTTGGGCCTATCAAACCTTACTTTCCTTATGCCTCCTCCATTTTAGTTTATTGGTTTACAAAACTATTCCCCTCTACCTTTGAAATAACTTTGCTCTACCACTATTAGAAAAAAATTATTTAGATATCAATTTTAGCTATAAAATAAAATGATTGCTAATTGTGATCAAAATAACCACAAAATTAGATTTTGGTTGTTAAATAACTACAAAATAAAAGTAATGATTGAATTTAATAACAAATTAAGTCAAGATAATTTAACACATTTACTTACAGCAAAAAGGATAAAATCCATATATATGGATAAAAATCTGTATGTAATAACCGCTACACCAACATCAACTTTGCAATCATATACCCATTATTATTATTCTTATTATGACTCTTGTTATTATTATTTTTGTCAATATTATTAAGTATAATATTAACAGTAGTAAAATAATAATAATATTAATAAATATAATATCAAAGTAATATTAATAACAATATTAATAATGATAATACTATTATTAATAATATTCTTAATCATATAAGTTAATAAAAATAATAATATCATAAATAATATGAATAATAATAATAATAATAATATTGATTATAATAATAATATTAATAATAAGTATAAAATAATAATAATAATGATATTAATAAATATAATACTTAAAGTAATATTAATAATATAATATTAACAACATTAATATTACTCTTATTAACAATTTTAATATTAATATTAAAAAATAATAATATGATTAATACTATTAATAATAATTAATAATAATATTAATCATATTAATAAATAGTAATAATATTAATTGTAATAATATAATAATATTAAGAATCAAAGTAATAAAAATAAAATTAAATATAATATTAATTATATTATTAATTATATAAGTTAATAATATATATTTTTACCAATTTTAATAATATTATTAATTATTATTATTAATAATAATAATGTTAATGTAATTAATAATAATTAATAACTAGTAATAATATTAAAAGTAATAATAATGTTAATAATAATAATAATTATAATTTTAGTGAAATTAATTATTAATATTATATACGAATAAATCCGTAAGTAATTACATACGAATTTGGATCTGTATATAAAATTTGTATGTAAAATTTATATGTAATAAATTCGTATGTAAAATCTGAAGGTAATTACATACAAATTTGGATCTGTATGTAATTACATACGAATTTAGAGAAGTAAGTAAAAAATCTGTATGTAAAATTCGTATGTAATGCTAAATTTACCTACGGGTAAAAATTCGTATATAATAATTCATACGTAAATCAAGAATTTCATGTATGAAAATATTATGTTTCTATGCCTGTACCATACTAATGTAGATATATATGTATGCATTATAACTACATTAAGTATGTGCGAGTAGAGGATTTGATAATAAATTGTCTCTCTTTTATTGAACAAATCAATAGTTTGTTGCTAAATAAATAATGTTAAAGAAAAAATAATGGTTATTGGAAAATTTAGATAACCTTTAATTTGTCATAGATGCTTATTCTTGAAGCCTAGTGAATCATGAATGGAGTTTTTTTTATCATCCTCATTCCATGGAATGTTTTCTTTTTTATAACTGTTCTTTACAGTTCCTAAAGAGAAATTTGAAGATGTTTTACTTCTATTAAGTTAGTTGAAAACTGTTTTTTCTATCAAAGTTAAGAGTTATTGAAATTACAGTATTATCTTTTATGTGATATCCCTCATTTGTATGTAGAGATACAAATTCATTCTGTATGTGAGAGTTTATAGTATCATATTATGCACAAATAAAATTGTTTGGGCCAACGAAGTTTTCGATAGTATTATGTGAGAGTTTATAGTTCAAATAAAAGTCTTGTCCCCCTTCATTGATAACTACTTTATTTATAATCTCATTATTACTTTAAATAACTGTCTAAGTATTAAATATTAACCGATCATCATATAACAAATGAATGCCTAACTGAATATTTAAATGTTAATTATCAAAAATATTTAATTTAACGCCTAAGTAATTATTCCTAATATCTTAAAATATATAAATATATATTAAGGTTAGTTTTAACACTCTTGAATAATGAGATTAGTATTCAAGTAAAAGGTTAATAGATCTATATCACTTCATAGGTGTTTTTGAATAAAAAATTATCTTTTATACCTATCTTTACTATGCAGATCTCAAAGTCAAAAGTGGATAGCAATTATCTAAGTATATAGAATAAAGTAACTGAGTTTGCTTAGTTACAAATTATTAAATTATTGATGGATTTTTCGTCAATAAATTTGGTAAGAAAACACTTTTTATTTTATTATCGGAATATCCTTCATTAATCATTAAATAATTAATATTTTAGTTATCGCTAGATTATTCCATTAATAAATATAATTATCAATTTATCTATAAATATTTTTGTTGATAATTAACAACATAAAAATATGTTGATACACATATAAAAAAAATGGTATTTGTCTTTATATTGTAATATGCAAGTGGAATTATACATGTATATAGAATAATCACTAGCCAATTTTGCTTGGTTACACATATCACTATTTTTTCTTCAATAAATTTTACAAGAAAATAACTTTTATTTTACATATGATCAGTCACTAATTATCAAAATCCTAATTACAAACGGATTATTCCATCGATAATATTAATAAATGTATATACCAATTTACTTATATACATTTTTATTGATAGTTAATTACAAATAAGTTTAATAAATGACAAAACACCCTGTTGATACAAAAATGAAATTTGCCTACATGGTTTAAAGATATATACTTTTATATGTAATGACCGAATGGTTGAATATTCACTGATATTTATTGAAGGATAAGATAGTTACTAATAGATATATGATCATCAATAATTGCTGATGACGTAATAAATTCTTTCGATAAATTTTACTAAGAAAACTTTCATCAATGAATTACATTCATTGCTTTTCGCTGAAAGACATTTATTTATCGATGAATTTTGTGTGTAGTAAGGCTAGATTTTTCTTGTAATGAGATATATTTAATTTGACATGAAGATTTTGCTTTCCATTAACAAAAATAAATAAAATAAATCGTATAAATTAAAATTAACTTATATATAAATTAATTTTTAGAAAATTTTTAAATATTTTTTTATAGAATTTTATTCTAACTTAATTATAACCTTTTATGACAAAAAAATTATTCACATACAAACTTATTTCAAACCTTTATTGTCATTTTATTTTATTTTTTACATAAGCAAACAAAAAAAAAATATTGAAAGAGACTTTAGTATAATTTTTCACCAGTCAGATTTTAAAATATATTTAGAAGTTCAGTTTGAAAAAAAAAAAATTAGAAGATTTAAATTACTAAAAAGTTAAAATTACTTATGAAATAAAAATATAATTGACAATATTTTGGTGACGGATAACCATACAATCACTGAACCAAAATACATTCTAATAAATAACAAAAAGACAATTATATTTCATGTTTCTAATATAAATTTATCATGTGGTTCAATCAGTAATTCAATGGTTTAATTAGTGACATACTAACTAAGTCCCTTGACCGAATCAATATCAATCCAATTCTTAACACTGATTGATTTAAACATATGTGCACAACTATGTTCCCCTTAAAAATGATTGAAGGGATTTAAGTCCATGACTTTCTCCTTTTTTTTTTTTTTTTTTTTTTTAATTTTTAAATTAATAACTTTAAGTAAAATTTAAAATTTTTATTTTTTTTTAATAAAATATTTGATTTTTTATTTTTTAAAATGAAAAAAAAAAAAATAGAATAAAAGAAAAAAAAAAAAAAAAAAAAAAAGAATAAAAAAAAATAAAAAAAAAAATAAAAAAAAGTAAAAAAAAGA
>Ga0099824_1006491_pt1 | contig 16013 bp, 7 predicted proteins | sample SiratrowhiteBW_FD_76837 | JGI IMG/M metagenome (GOLD analysis project Ga0099824, IMG submission 76837) | Root nodule microbial communities of legume samples collected from California, USA - Siratro white BW | ecosystem: Host-associated > Plants > Roots > Nodule | place: USA: California...
AAAATAAAAAAAATATTATAAATATTTTAAAAAAAAAAAAAAAAAAAACAATTATTTGTTTCTTCAAAGTAAGCTGAATAAAACATGCTAAAATAATCTATTTCCATAAAATAAACCTCTCTTTACCATTCCTTTCATTTAAAAATTTAAAAATAATGGGATGGATGGATGTCAGTGTGTATTTGGATGAGTTTCTCTGACTTGAATAATGAGAGAGAGAAAAGAAATATTTTATTAACTACAATCAATAGTTACACTCTCTTAAAAGAGGAAATAAAACTCAGCTGAAATGAATATGTAAATTCTAGGGATATTTTTCCTAATTGCTATAAAGATCTTAAGATATTTTTATCTCAGTAATCCCCTATTTACAACACTATATAAAGACTTCTAGAAAAGACAAATAAGAGAAAAATGAAATAACATTTTTCGATATTCTTAATTTCTTTAAGGATCATAATGTACTTGATATATTTTCTTTCATCATATAATTAAAGGAGGCTAGAAATGCAACTTAGAGGTCGTGATGTTGAACAATGGATGAGCCACCGTCGCTTGCCAGAAGATCTAAGAAGGTATGAAAAGTTCTATTATTTTCACAAGTCAAAACTTCCACATTTTCTAAAGCTCTTGCATCCACTCCTACTGCTAGTCACTTTGCAAGCTCTTGAAACAAGTTGCTATGTAAACACTTAAAATAAGATGGACTAGACAATGTGGGACTTTTGGCTTTTAGAATTGCACATTAAACACAACATTAAGCTCCTAGCACTAGTAATCATAGATATATCAACAATTTAAATATATTTGGAGCTATATAATAAAATATGTGAGTAGAAATGAGCATAATGTCTACTAGTTTTCTGGTTTTATGACATGTTATGGATCACACACAATGAAGGACTGATACATACTTTGTCTTCCATACAGGAGAGTAAGACAGGCTGAACGGTATAATTGGGCAGCAACAAGAGGGGTAAATGAAGAGATGCTTTTGGAGAATTTGCCAGAAGATCTCCAGACAGACATAAGACGTCATCTCTTTGAGTTTGTTAAGAAAGTATGCCCCCAGAAAATTTGTTGCTTAAATGACCAGTAATAATTAAGAAAAATATGATTAATTGTTATGTCAAGTTAGTCTTCAGGTACCTAAATCCTAAATCCTAAACTTCGAAACCTCGAAACCTCCTGCTATGGTGTTTCTTTCGAATATGAAAAGCTTAAACCATTTTGAAAAAGCTCTATTGTTATTAAACCAAAACTGTGACTCATCAAAAGCCAAGGCATTTTAACAAACCTGTAAGTTCTGGTACGAGAATATAATTTTCTGAGGATCTGAACACTGCAGGTTCGCATCTTTGCCCTGATGGATGAGCCTATCTTAGATGCAATTTGTGAGAGACTAAAACAAAAGACATACATCAAAGGAAGTAAGATTTTGAGTCAAGGTGGTCTTGTAGAGAAAATGGTGTTTGTTGTTAGGGGGAAATTGGAGAGCTTTGGAGATGATGGAACTATTGTTCCCTTATCTGAAGGGGATGCTTGTGGTGAAGAACTTCTGACATGGTATCTTGAGCATTCTTCTGTAACCACAGGTATAGCCATACTTGGTACAATGATAACATGCATGTTGAAGTGGTGTTCAGCAGAAGTTGCAATTTTTCAACATGGGAAACATGTTTAACTAATGTGTTTCTTGAGTTTTGCAGATGGAAAAAAAGTAAGGGTTCAAGGGCAGAGGTTGCTGAGCAATAGGACTGTCAGATGCTTAACAAATGTGGAGGCATTTTCACTTCGTGCCGGAGACCTTGAGGAACTCACTATTCTTTTCACAAGATTCTTGCGGAACCCTCATGTTCAAGGAGCTCTAAGGTATTTCATCTCACTCCATTTCCTTGTTGTGTTTTGGTTTATCTTTCAACTTAATCTTGACCCTTTTGACATACAAAAAATGAACCTCATTCAACTGTATCATTTCATGAAGAGCATTCTTCCATTACGTTTTCTTGACTTGTAATGATCTTAATATTCTAGTATACTTTTTTGTTAGATATCTGGGTTTGAGTCTCATATTCATGAGAAAGTTAAGCAACTTATAAAAAAATCTACAAATTCATTATTTTAAAGTTTTAGATTAAAAGTGGTGTCAATCTGTTACGTGTATCTGACTCGTCTCATTATTGTGAGATCTCCTCTGTGTCTCTCCCTTGATTTTTCAAGAGTTTTTATGCATCATTTGTTTTGAAAACAAGGGCTCTAACAAAATGACTTGAAAATTGTATGATGTTAGGTATGTATCACCTTATTGGAGATCCCTAGCAGCAAGCCGTATTCAGGTTGCATGGAGATACAGAAAGAAGCGTCTAAGTCGTGCTTATACCTCTCAATCAGATCAAACATTTTGATGTGTAGGTTTTATTCATTAGCCACACTTTCTGATATAGCTTCTTCTGCTCATCAGTGTATATATTATTTATTCTTTAATAAATGCTATTGCAGGATTAGTGTTGCTTTGTATAATTTGAACAATATTTACTTTATCTTTAAAAAAAAAATTACACCTTCTAATATTAAGAGAAGATTAAGGCCAAGATCATTTGAACAATATTTACTGTAAGAAATCATTACTAGTACTCACAACTTCACTCTTCCATGGACATGTGCTATTATTTCAAAATATTTGATACGATCGCAGAAAAACTAGTGTTGCCTTATCGTATTGTTTGAATTTGGGCGTTGAATATAGATATGGTAAGAAAATTATTAATATGTAATTTTTTAAATTAAGATGAGGATTAGTTTGGACATTTTTATTTTTATAGTTATTTTTTTAAAATTAACTTATTTTTTAAAATTAAAAAAGAATCATTATTTTAGTTAGCAAATTAACTGTCAAAAATTATGTTTTTTTTTCTAAAATTGTCTTTATTAATATTAATGAAACGTTCCATTATTATTTTTTAGATTTTGTTATTTATAATAATATATAAATATTTTCCGTTAGGTGTACGGATTTTATATTTAATTATATTTTAAATTTTTTTAAAAAAATAACTATAACGGCACTTCTATTAAAAATTGTGTTTCCATGAGGTGTATTAAATATTTTCTGGGGTTATACCTTATTAATACTTCATGCATTAAAAGTATATTAGAAATAAATGAATAATCAATTAAAACAATAAAATAATTTCCTATTTCAGTTTAATTTTTTTCAGACAAATTAATAATCATAATAAATATGTCAGTTTTTAAAATAATTATATAAAAATCACTTAACTCTCTTAGTAAGTACATTATTTTTATTGAAACAGAGAAAATGATTACTTTGAAAAAGAATTAAGAACAAAAAAAAATCATTAAAAATCGAGAACATTCACTGATTTATAATTAAAAAAATACTACAATTACCATAATTGTAGAGCAAAGATAATATTGTTTTTATGTTAAAAAAATATTAACTGCATTTTTAATCATCCATAAATTCTAAAATATTAATTAACTTCTTATTTGATGTACCAAAAGCTTACACGTGAATTAATAAGTAATATGATAAGATGTTTCATCCAAAGTCAGATTAATTAAAAGTAGTGTTTTAATTTGCTTTCATTTTTCCTTAAACATTTAATTAGCTTCTCCCTTCTTTCCAAATTTTCTTACTACATTCCCTTCACACTAAGCAATTAGTGCTGATTAAGCTTTTTTTCTTCATCCTACCATTTTTGTTTTCCTTTGACTTCAGAACATGTGGACACAGAAAGAATATACCCCTTGTGTTTTTTCATGATATTTAAACACAGATTTGAAGTTTTGGAAGTGAAAAGAAAAAAATGGAGGAAGAACTCTCTTAGGCCTCTGTGAAGGTAACAATTTGAATATTCCTTTTATATTTTCTTTCCCATGTTTTTCTTTCTAACATTTGTGTGTGTAGAATGTTGGGTCTCTGAATCTTTGTCTTTGGTTGTCGAGTTTTATTTTGTCCTTATTTTTTAATTTGGTGTTAATTATTTAAATCATGTGAGTATTTTAAAATGTATGCTAATTGGATGTTCATCATCATGTTTCCCTGATTCAGCCTGTGATAATAATGAAGATGCCTTTAATCTGTTTGTTTGGTTTTTTTTTTTTTTATCAGCCCTTTAATCTGTTTGTATAATAGCATGATTGTATTTACATAAAAAAAATGATTATATATATTATTGTACCGTGGTTGAATATTTTTAAAATATGTTATGAACAATATATAATGTTATACAGAGTTAGCTTATATTGTTGGTCTTAATTGAGTTGAATTGATGTTTGAATAAATAATCTTATCAAACAATTTTTTTTAATACACGCAAAGATAAGACTCTTCCTTAAACATCCCTATCTACCATGAATTATAATGTTTAAAAATAAAACAAGGAAAGCATTTTCTGTTTAGTTGTTCTATTTAGTTTATGGTCTCTGTGTTTTATGATTGGTAATTGTTTTTTATAGCATTTTTCTATTTTTTGGGTTACTTTCTTTTTTTTTAACTGTTATTTCAAGATTACTTCTCACTAAATAAGATTAGTATATCAATGGTTTTTTAAATCAATTCTAAAATATAGTAAATATTCTTCTAAATTTCAAAAAAAAATAATAGGCTAAGCAACCATGAATAGGAAATGCTCAAAAAGGAAACGAAATTGAATAGCACAAGGGTATCTCATCATCATAATTAATACTAAAACATGTATAACTCACTGAATAGTTCAAATTTTTAAAAAATGAAATATATAAATACTAAATATTTAGTTTTAATATAATTTAATACCAATTTCACGATATCATACGTCCACAAATAATAGAGATGAATTCTTTAAACAAATAATATGTATAAGTATTACAATTATTCTCTCAAAAATAAATGGTCTTCTTTTGATCTCTCATTTATAAAAGTGTGTCATTTTTATTTAAAGAAAAAAGATAAAAAAGAGATATTTTTTTTAAAAGTAGCAAAGATCAGATCTGACATGTTTTCACAAACGAACCCATTATTTTGAAGGAGTGAAAACAAATATTGTTCTATTTACAGAAATAGAAACATATTCAAATCTAAACACTTTTATTTGAAGGATCAAGTTTAAAACAGAGAGAAAAATACATAAGCATTGAAAGAGAACTTGAAAAATCCAAAACAATACTTATCACATGCTAGCTATTATCTAACTCATGAGCTTTGTTGCAGTTTCGTTGTTAACAAAGTAGCATTGTCCAACAAAGGTGTTTTCTTGCTCCGTCCATGCATTACAAGTCATGTGCTCTCTCTCATATACACTTTGTTCATATTTACACAAACAAACCTCTCCATTTATCCCATAATCAACAAGAATGCATGCTTTAACTTCATGACAAAAACATAGTTGGTGGACTTTTCACTGGGAATTTCTCCACTCGGGTCTTAATTACTCTCTATGTTTCTTTTCTCTTTTGTTTTCTTAGTTATTGCTGTTTATTCATGCATATATGGAGGATATTCCAATAACTAGAGTTATAGATAGACTAAGAAGATTTTTTAAGTTAAATTATTGAAGTAGTACTCTAGAATTGAAGGACAAAACACAATGGCATCTTTTCTTTCATGCATGTTACCAACTGCATGTTAATTATGATCTTCCTTTCCACATGATATAATCTTTGACTTTTCATACAGCATTTTTTATCTAGTATATTGGTTGTTTTATGGTTTACTTTCTCCCTTTGAAGTTCAACTTACATTGAAGTGTTTGATTTTGAAACTGATATGGTGCAGAAACATATGAATGATTGTTTTGTTAATTTCATTAGAAATTGCAGAATCAACAAGGAAACATGGCTAGTTTTGAAAAGGATGGGGAGCCTAGGCCATCCGAAACACATGCACAACATAATGAACATCTTAGGTTTGGGAAGGTTGTATCAAGGACAAGAAGTGCTTCAATTTCTGGTCCTATGGTCTCCATGGAGCCATATGAGAGAGAAACTAGTCTTGTGGGACATACTGGTCCACTTCCTAGTGTAAAAATACCCTCCTTAATGCATATGAGTGGGCCACTATATTCTACCAATGGAACTGAAAATTCTTTGCATCACACTAGAGTTGTGAAAGGAAACAAAGTAGTAGAGTGCAACACAGAAGGTTTTTGTATTCTTAGCAGGAAAGATGAAAATCATGGCAATAGCAACTATGATAGAAAGAATGAACACTTGGTGAGGTCCAGGCTACTGGGAACATGTAATGATCCTTGTTGTATTAATTGCCCTTCTGACTTTAAGGCCTCTATGCAAAAACATCCAAAAGCTTCCACTGTGTTTGATCCCCAGGTAATAAACTACTACTTTTGTTCAGAAATCAAGGACTTTCATATTTTGAAGTACATAATAAGAGAAATTTTTCATGTAATTTGGAAAGAAAGAGGACTTCTTTAAAGCAAATTTGAACTACTGATCAAATTTAATTTCCAGTAAAATTGACCTCTCTAAATGAGTAAATTTAACCTTATTGTTCTTTTCACTATTAAAACTACTTCCACACTTGTGTTATTATCTGTATCCACCAATTGGTCAATGCGTGCATTGTTGATTGACAATTTTCAGTTGTCTCCTTGTTTGTTCAACACTCAGCTGAAGGCCACTGTGACAAACTTTACTCTCACAATTCTTGATCTTACTGTGACCTTTTATATTTCCTTTTGTATACTTCGCTACAAAATGAAGCTTATGTTAACTCATGCTTACAGTCTCACTTCCGCAGTGCTCTTTATGGGGATGCTAAGGGTTTTGGGAGAAAAATTCTCTCTTTCTGCTCTTCATGTGTTCCTGGAGTTATGAATCCTCACTCAAAAGCTGTACAACAATGGAACAAGCTTTTGGCCATTTTTTGCATGGCAGCAATTTTTGTGGATCCATTATTTTTGTTTTTAATCTATGTAAAGAAGGTATGATTATTTTCATTTTATTTAATTGAAAAACTTGTCTAAGTTATATGATAAGTAGTACTGACATTTTCATGTTACTGTTTTTTGCAAATTTCCCATTCATTGTACGCAGGATGATAAATGTATAGCTATCGACTGGGACACGAGAAAAGTACTTGTTTTTCTCAGAACATTGAATGACACTGTGTATTTCTTGAACATTCTTCTCCAGGTGAACTCTCAATAACTAACTTCCTTTCCAAAAAATGTGCTAATACACAAGGTCCATAGATTTTTTTTTTTTTTTTTACATATGCTTTTTGTGTCAACTAATAGAATGGTAGGCGATGCCATCTGTTCATCATAGTTATATCAAGATGTCATGTAATTTATAGTGATCTCTATTATTTGCACTGGCTTCTATCCTTTGATTTTGAAGACAATTTTAATAGATGTGGAGTGCAAGGAATTAGTCTGTATTTGTGTGTGATGCCATGAATAAGGATTGATATGTATGGCTTGCTTAATAATCTTAATGAAAAAAAAATTTCCAGCTCTCCTAAGTGGCATTCATTGTTGTTAAAAGCAACATGGAGTTCTCATGAAGTAACCAATGGACTTGGTTAAGCTATAAATTATAATGCAAGACATTAGACATGTGTCTAGAGCTCCTAGCCTTTCCATCACAACTATATACACAAACGAAAATGATCATACTCAAAAAGTGAAACAAGAAAGCAATTATATATACATGTAGGAAATGTAGGAAAGTTATGGTGATTTACACACTCATCCAATGGAGAATCAACTAATAAGAGACTTATGTTAAAAGAAACAGAAGAAGTTTTTCATGAATATTGAATATGGTTGTTGAGATTTAAGGTATAGTTTTGTGCTTTTTCATAATTTAAAGCTTAACAATAATAACTATCAAGTTGCCCCTTTGCAGTTTAGGCTGGCCTATGTTTCTCCAGAGTCAAGGGTGGTTGGTGCTGGAGATTTAGTTGTTCATCCTAAGAAAATTGCACTTCATTACCTGAAGGGTTATTTTCTTTTGGACTTCTTTGTTGTATTTCCTCTTCCTCAGGTAAATTTCTTCCTGTCTCCCTTTCTTCTACCTGAAGGGTTATTTTCTTTTTCTTTTTTCTGTAACTAAGTTTTCTCATTGTGACTTGATAATTTTAGGGTATCCACTTGTATATATTTCAAGTTTCTAACGTGGATTATGATACAAGCCTTACAGTTGAATGCAAAAACTTGATACTTTCTTTCTATTTCTGTGAAATCTTCAGATTTGTATATAACATTCCATGTACAGGAAGCATTTGAAGTCAGAAAGTTAATCTTGACCATACAACTAAAATAGATAATCAAAATTAGATTTAACTAAAACAACCTTGCGTTTCTATGCATAGTTGCATGGTCATGATTAACTTTTTTCAGCTCTACTAACTTTATGTTCAAGATGCCTCAGTCCTTGATGTAATATCGGACATTTCACGTCGCCCAGTACCTTCTAAGATTGTTCAAGTTTGAAAGTGATTGAACTTTTGGTTTGTCAGTGGATATGATCATATCCTTAGGTACAAATAAGTGGAAGGGGAAAAAGGTGTTTTTAATTATAATCAACTATGGGGTTTATTATATGCTCATCAAACTCCTTGCCACAATGAAATATGTGCAGATAATGATATTTTTTGTCCTACCAAGTCGCTTGGGGGCATCTGGAGCAAACTATGCAAAGAATCTTCTGCGTGCAGCGATCCTTGTGCAGTATATTCCCAAATTATTCAGGATCCTGCCTCTGCTAATAGGACAATCTCCAACAGGATTTATATTTGAGTCAGCTTGGGCAAATTTCGTCATAAATCTTCTCATTTTCATGCTTGCTAGCCATATTGTTGGCTCTTGCTGGTATCTCTTCGGTCTACAGGTGAGTGAAAACAACATTTGAAGCTTTTTTTTTCAATGAGAAAGAGAATATTTGATAGTCTTTGTTTGAATTAAAACGAAACATAATTTGTTTTTGTTGTCAATTTTTATTTGTTTGTTTTGAAAACATATTTTAGTTTCTCTTGCTTGACTTCATTCTTACTTCAAACCACTACTACAGTTTCCTTCAGCTCTCAATACAAAATTCACCAAACAAGTTCTATGGTATTTTTATTCTGCTAAATATTTTTGAAAAGCAGGAAAACAAGAACGAATTTCTTCCTACCTGAATTTCATTATTTGTACCCTCATTGTAAAAAAAAAAAAACAAAAAAACAAAAGAAATAGCACTGGATTCACATGAATGAATCTGATTTCCAAGTGATATTGTACATAGTACAGGCAAAATGAAGTGTTACTGTCTTGTCAGTATGATATCAGTATATGCTATAAAGTTTAATCCTTGTAATTAATTTATTGATATTGATTGTAAAATTCAGCCACCATAGTCTTGGATTCTTTAAAGATGAGTGGTCTAATTAGAATTAGGAATTTGGTGCAGTAAACAAAGGTTGGTATTATCTGACTATCTCTTTTTGTACATCTTCCTTATAGAGGGTTAATCAATGCTTGCGAGATGCCTGCGGAAAGACTCATATTGATAGATGCATGACAGTCATTGATTGTGGAAGACAAGGTTATATCAGAGACAAGCATTCTAACCAAGCATCAGCTCTATGGAACAACAATACAGATGCCATTGCTTGTTTGAATCCCTCACCCAATGGTTTCCAATTTGGGATCTATGCTTATGCTGTACCTCTTACCATGGAAACTAGTGTTCCTAACAAATATATTTATTCTCTATTCTGGGGGTTCCAGGTATGCATCTCATTCTTTTCTTTATTTGTTCCTTGTGTAGTAATTATGTACATTTAGTACCATGTAAGTAAGGTATGAATATTGATTTGGGTGCAAATGTAAATGAATGTATGTGGCATATCTGGGAAGACGTAAGCTTTTTAGTTTTCATATGACAATTATCTCCACAGATAGAAAATGCTAAGTTTAAGACAAGTCTCGCAAAAAAATGTTACAAATGAGTCTTTCAATATTTATAATAGAAGTTGAATTCTTATCCTTTTATGATTTGAGTGTTTGAGAAGTGTTTAAGCAGAAGTGCTTGAGCAGAAGTGTTCACTCACTCTCTTGATTGGTGTTCAAGCCGTTCAAGTTGTTTTCGAAGAAGTATTTCAGCCAAACACAATATTTTTAATTATGACATGATTGAAAAGTGTCTCACATGCTACCATCCGCAAACCCTTTTTCTTTAACTTATTAGCAAGGCCTATGTAGTAATTACAAATTCCATGAAACCTGTCCTGTTTTCTCATGGTTGGTTTCTCACTTTCTAACCCACCTGGCTAGTAACTCCTTTGGATTTAAAGCTTAGATGAAGCGCATACACACTTAATGTCATGCTAGAATTTATTAGCAGAATGAGGAAGGCAACCAATGAACTCTAAAACATAAATACTCTATATCATAAAGTCCAGACCAAACGAACTCTAACTTTAAGCTCTTCAGTGACAGCGCATGAATGATTTGATGTCTTGCCAATTGTAGTATGATACCTACATGATGTTTAATGCAGCAAATTAGTACTCTCGCTGGTAGTTTAAACCCAAGCAGGTTTTGGGGAGAAGTCCTTTTTACAATGGCCATTATAGGATTGGGACTCTTGCTTTTTGCAGTTCTCATTGGAAACATACAGAACTTTCTTCAAGGTCTTGGAAGAAGGTACACACATAACTTATCTACTGCTAACTATTAATATTTTTATACTGTTGTTATATTACAATGTATTTGATATAATTTCTTACATATCACTTGCAGAAGGCTAGAAATGCAACTCAGAGGCCGCGATGTTGAGCAATGGATGAGACATCGTCGTCTACCAGAAGATCTAAGAAAGTACGAAATATTCTAATTTCTTTAACAAACTATATTGATATACATACACACACATACACGTAAATTTACCTATGAATAGATAGCATGATTAGCTTATGCATCTAAAAAAAGGTGTCACCTTGAGTGGCTATCGGCTTTATGTTATACCCTTGCTTCCCATTCCCCTTTCTTCTGTATTCTAGTTGTACACGATTTTGTAGTTCCTCTATGTGCGTCAAATTTCCCCAATTTTCTCCAATAGGTATATGTAAAATCATGATGCAAATACATATATATTGGCAAGGCATTTACTTCTAAAAAAACTAAAAATCATGGTGTCAATTAGTGATAGTCTAGTTCATGATTAAAAAACATAAAGTTACTCTGTTAGTTACATCGTTTTAAGGGTTTACAACAGTCATCCATTTCTTATGAGCCAAAATAATTGTTTAATATAGACAAAATATCTGCGTAGGAGCAACTAATGTTGTACATAGGCCTGAATGTTAAGAAAAGAATGCCTGTACAATTTTGTATCTTTATTTAGATTCTGTCACCGGAAATTGAGGACCACACTTAATGTATAAGTGATAGATATAATGTTTCTTGTGCAGGAAAATACGAAGGTCTGAACAGTATAATTGGGTTGCAACAAAAGGGGTGAATGAAGAAATGATTCTTGAGAATTTGCCAGAAGATCTCCAGAGAGACATACGACGACATCTCTTCAAATTTGTTAAGAAAGTATGCACTACAATACTTGTGGCATAATGATTTTATTATAGTAACACCATTTAGCATGATTACTATGAGAATAATTGCGGTTAACGTATTGGATGAAGTTCAAAGTCAAAGCCACAAAGTCTCATTTATGTTCTGTAGTCCTTAGGTCTTTTCTCTCCATGCATAAGAAACTATAAATTAAGGATGGAACTTAAATTTAAATATTTTGAAGGCAAAGCTTTATGTGTCTTCATGGTCAAACCAACACCATACATCAAGATCCAAAAGATATTTGACTCTTCTACTTAGTATCAATTTGTATGCATACCTGAGGATCTAAAACGTTGGCAGGTCCGAATTTTCGCCCTGATGGATGATCATGTCTTGGATGCCGTTTGTGAGAGACTGAGACAGAAGACATACATAAAAGGAAGTATAATTTTGAGCCAAGGTTGTCTAGTTGAGAAGATGGTCTTCATTGTGCGCGGAAAATTGGAGAGCATTGGAGGAGATGGAGTTGGAGTTCCCTTGTCTGAAGGAGATGCTTGTGGTGAAGAACTTCTGACATGGTATCTTGAACATTCTTCTCCTGTAAGCACAGGTATAGCTATACTTGTTATAATGGCAACATGCTGTTAACCACACTTACCTAGGAAATAAGCAAAAACACTAAATGAGAAACAGCACAAGTAATCAACATTTTTTCACTTGCAGATGGTAAAAATGTAAGGCTTCCAGGGCGGAGGTGGCTTAGCAACAGGACAGTAAAGTGCCTAACAAATGTGGAGGCATTTTCAATCCGAGCTGAAGATCTTGAAGAAGTCACAAGCCGGTTCATGAGATTCTTGCGGAATCTTCGAGTTCAAGGATCTCTAAGGTCATTTATTTCCTGGTTCTGTTGTCTTATCTCTGTTCTCTTTTATTTGACTTTTAAGATTTTTATATATAACTGAGACTTGTTTTTCATATATAGTTTTTATTACACAATAAATGCAATACTAATTGTAATTACGTAAATTAATTATAAATTACATAGGAACTAAGAATATAACTGTCAAAAATAATAGTTGATATTATTGAACTTTGAAAATAACAAAAAAAATATAGAAACATTATTTTCAAAGAAAGCGACATTTAAAAGTTAAGTGGAGAGTATTTAGCAAAATATTGACTATCTGTTTACTTACTAGAATGATAAATCAACCATCTTTTTCATAAAGAGAGCATCCATTATATTTATAATAATTTGTTTACATTGCTAATATTACATTTGAATGGTTGACATGAGATTGGACACTTTCAATTGAAATTCCTCTTTCAGTTCTCCAGGAAAATAAATAAATGGATAAGGGTCACAAGTTTGAGATTTTCACTAGTAATAAACCCACTTTCTTTTCTTCAAATTCATGGCTCTGTCCTGATCATTTGATCGTTTTGTTATGCCAGGTATGAATCACCTTACTGGCGATCCTTGGCAGCAACTCGAATTCAGGTTGCATGGAGATACAGGAAGAAACGTAGAAGTCTTTCTATTACCTCACAATTAGATCAATCAATGAACTTGTAGAGTACTCACCTTGCTACCTACTGTTACCTCCATCAGAACATGGCAATTTTTCGAGAAATTTGTTTGTCTTTTTTGTTAGACTTTTTTCAAATTATCTCTTCAGTTAATAATTTTTTTTTACCAGGATCCCTTTATTACTTGATAATATTTTCTTTTTCTAGTAATGAGTTACGTAGATGACTACCACAAATTAATATAAATTATATGAACTACTATTTTCTCTCCACAAAATTAGGTAAAAGAAAAAGGTTTGTCCCAATAATTTCATACAGTTGTAGTTTTGGATAAACAATGCAATTTAATAAATTTAGTATTTACTAACTAAATTAACCAACTTTTTTAATCATCTTGAATAAGTGTCTTATGTATATAGGGACGGAGACTCTATTATATACAATTTTTCCCTGAAAAATGAAATAATGACCAAATGCAAGCAAATGATTTAGCAGCGTTTTGCTGGAATGTTTACATGTTGTATTGAATTTAGAAGGAACGAAGTAGAGTAAAAGTAACTCTTACGAAAGAGAGAAATAAAATTGGTAAACAAGATTCCATATGTAACAGCTAGACTTACATAATATATTGAAACTGGTAAGCAGCCATTATGCCTTCAAATGCTAATCTTCCCCTTGGAATGTTATCCTTCATTGACCCTTGATTAAAAAGCCATACAAATCGGAAACACTAAGAAATGAAGCATTCCAAGTAATCATGCTCATTTCACTTTGGTTTATATTTAAATATAATGAGCAGCGCCTGCAAATTTCTTGAAAGCTGATGAAGCAGAACAATGGTACATCAAGAAAAAAGAACACTTAAGTAAAATCACAAAAAAAACTACCATTAATATCATCACAATAAGAAAATCAACTTAATAACATAAATGACTTTTGATGAAAATAAAGTGACAATGAACCAAATACATTGTCCATGCTTTTATGTTAAACCAGAATAGCTTCTAGCAATCATTTCAGGAAGAAGTGCCTCAGCTTTATCATTTTCATCTTTGGCAAAAAACACAAAAAATTCTTTCAAAAGTTTGTTAGGGAGGCAACCATTGTCCTCTCTTAGCCTTCAAGGTCAATGTTTCATCAAACAAGCCTTCTTTACAATATACGACACAGGATAAAGACAATTTCCTTAATTGACTTTACACGATATCATGGGATATTTACAAAATGACTATATTCAAAGCATCAACTTAAACTACTAACTAACTCCAAATCGTTAAAATTGGCAATAACAATGTAAAGAGAAGAACAAAGAAGTTTACAAGTAATACGGATGATAAACCAAATGTTAATTATAGGTACACAAGCAAGTCTGGAGAATCCTAAAATGGATGCTTTTAAACTTTTATTCATCAAAACCTTTGAAGCACTCACACATACCAAATTTATAATTCAGCAGGAAATCCCTCACATTTAACAGTGTCCATGGACACTAATGACAGCACTCTGATAAAACTTGATTCCTCTGTGGCATTTCACCAAACAGTGAATGAACAACTGAAATGAAGAGGAAATTTTATAGTAATAAAAATAATAGCAGCTCTCTTGTGAATGGGATCCATAATAAAAAATTAGTAAAATTGAACAAAACAAACCTCAATGATGCCATGAGCAAATGAAGATAACGCTACAAATATGAATCGATTGTAGAGAAGATAGAGATTTGAGTTCAAGGTAACTGCTGCAAGAACAGTAAAGATGGATTCTTGCATGGAAGGCAAAGGTTGAGGTTGGGTTTCGATTTTAAGAAGAAAAGACACGGAATTCTAAAAAGTCCTTTATAGTAGTGTAATTCTCAATGATTCATCTTAGTTGAAAAAAAAAAAATACCCGGTTAAAGTATCCAGAATTTTATATTTCTTATAATAAAATATGTAAACAAAATATCTTATGACATTAGATTTTAAATCTCTTCAAAATTGCAATCCACTTATAAGTTAACATTCTCTATAAAAACGACACAAAAGAAAATTGGTAAACAAATTTTCAAATTTCACAGCTAGCCTTGCATTGAATGTAAAAATTCAGCCGTCAATCATCATGCCTTTAGATGCTAACCTTCAAACCTTGACCCTTTATTCATTAGCAAACCCTGCATATCTGAAAATCAAAGAGATGAAGTATTCCAATACCAAATAATCATAACATGTTCAGCTTTGTTTGATATCTGAAACACTAATATGATAAAATCGCCATTAAAATTCAAAACAACTTAAGGCAAAAACGAAAAGGATCTCATCTAGTTTAAATCCTACAATAAGCCTGTAGCAACCGGGGTCACGAAGGGAGATCAAAAATTTAATTTCTTTTTTGAAAAAAATAATGGAGTTGCCACCATAATTTATTAAAGGAAAAACTATGGAAAACCAAAAAAAGTCAGATAAGGCAAGTTTGCAAAACCGGATTTAGAGTTCGGGAGTCGGTTACGTGTGAGGAAGGTACTAGTACCCCACACCGCCCGCCCTAAAGCGGTACCTTTAATTAAACAAGTAAAATAAAAGAGTGTGATTTTTAGAAATATTTATTTTTCCCAAAAAATAGAAATAGAATGTAAATAACAACAAATAAAACTATATATTTTTTTTAATAGGGGAGCCCGACAAGGATTTGACCTCGTTCCTACGTATCTCTATCAAGGATAGAGAATCAGGGTTACGTAGTTCTTTGATGATAAGATTGTTGGTTGTTTTGATTTATATTTTTGAAAGTTTATGTTTGAAAATAAGGTAATTGAATGGTGTCAGTGCCAGGTTTAAAGCATGGGCTTTTGAGATACAATGTCAGGTTTAAAGCCTGGGCTTTGAGGAACAGTGCCAGGTTTAAAGCCTGGGCTTTGAGAAACGGTGCCAGGTTTAAAGCCTGGGCTTTGAGAAACGGTGCCAGGTTTAAAGCCTGGGCTTTGAG
>Ga0099824_1006496_pt1 | contig 16009 bp, 4 predicted proteins | sample SiratrowhiteBW_FD_76837 | JGI IMG/M metagenome (GOLD analysis project Ga0099824, IMG submission 76837) | Root nodule microbial communities of legume samples collected from California, USA - Siratro white BW | ecosystem: Host-associated > Plants > Roots > Nodule | place: USA: California...
TAGAGTAACTTTTCAACACAAAGAAAAAAGATAACTCTAACCCCTCTTTCACCTCATCAAGTGAGAGATGGAATAAAATTGAGAGAAAATTGAAAAATAAAGGAGTAAAAATAAGGGAAAAAAAAGAAGAGTTAGAGTTAGTTCCTAGAAAGGAAAATATTAAGAGAATATGTATGCTTCTTAAATCTTCTTTGGGATGACTAGAGGTGGAAGGATACATTTCTTGGTGAGATATTGAAATAACACTAAGTAAGGTTGTAGAAACTAGGTGTTTAGTGATGATGCCATTCTTGGTTCATTTTTTAGGTCTTTTGGGATGACTGTTGACTAAGTTATGTTGCGGATTAGTAGATTAATAGAGGAAGGTTTTAAGATGGTTTTGGCAAAATTAGGATGAAAATTAGTGGCAGAAAACTTAAAAGGACGAAAGGTATTCTTAGGAGAAAGGTAGGTGATGTTTCTTGGTTTTCCTAGACAAACACAGGGGTGTGGTTGACTTGCTTCTTTTGATTTTTGGTGGTTCTTACCAAGCTTAGAAGGTGGAAGAGTGTAAGGGATGGAAGTTTCACAACAAAATAATATGTAAAAAATGGAATGCAAAAAATACAGTGGAAGATAGTGAATATGGAAAAAGTAAATGGAGTATGGGTAAGATAGGGTGGTGATTACTTTACCAAGTGTATTGTTAGAGAAAAATCCAACAACCCTTGTTTTGTTTAAGTATTAATAAATCACAAAGTATAAAATAAGATCAAACTTCACATGTAAGACGAAAGGTTTTTGTTCACAACAAATTATGTAATATGTAAGTGTTTCGTCTATCAAATAATACAACACTGTGTAGTCTCTATTTATGTCTAATAAGCATTGTTGTGCTCAAATGATACACAAAATCTTAAGCTAATGCTCTACTTCATGAAAATATCTTTATGCTTATTCTACGTTGGGAGAATATTTGCTTCCTTCGTCTTCCAAGAATATTCATAAAAGCATATGTTACATCAACAATCTCTTGGTGAATGAGCTTAAGCTATTTTGTTTCAATAAATTCTTGACACTTGCTTTGTCAATTATGCAAAAGGCTATCTGCCTTGTACGAATCAACGCTTTACAAAATTTTTAGTAATGACTCTCTGACTAAGGCAGATAAGTTCTACTAGTTATTTAGATGTTGCTTCTAGAGGACAAGAAAATTTAATGCATTCATGGAGCGCATTTAATGCACCCTCTATGTTCAAGCTGCTCATAGGGAAGGAAGACATTCAATATAGTTGAAGTTGGTTAATGGCCATCTATAATGACTCTTTTCTTCTACACCTATCTAAAGTTATCTTTTAAGAATAGCAATGAATTCTATTTGCAAAAGTTCCTAATCGTTGCTAAAATATTTTTATGCCTTAAAACCTTTGTTAGAACATTTTTATGTTCATTAACAAATTAGAAAAGAGAGATTAAACCATGTACATGTTGAAAGATGTTACTTTCTCTAGTGAGCGAACCCTGTGATATTTTTTTATCACATCTTAAGCAAGTCAGTTTTCGTACCAAGAAGTTCCATCCACTTATATCACTTTTCCATCCCAAAAAAATTTTTCAAGTCCATCACATAAATTTGGAACTTCAACAACGATACCACCCCTCACATTTCATCTAATTTCATCTCTGCATGGTTATCAATCCACAATGCCTTCATAGGCTTCGATTTTACAATTGAGGACAACTAAGGGGAAGAAAATGATGACAATATTTGTTGCCTCCTAATACATCTACCAAAAAGACCCACAAAACCCACAAAGACAACGAAGAAGACCATCGTGTGACACTATCTCATAACTAGTTTGTTTCTCATTATATAATAACAATTAGATTATTGTCCAAATTTACTTTTCATGTTCGGTTGTTTTACTTAATATAATACTTTCATGTTGTTTTATTTACTCTAACTTTTTTCACACATCTAAATAAATACACATACAACACATTAATATAAAACCAAATTACACATACACAAACTCAACCTTAACACATATTATCATCAATAAAATAAAATTTTATTATTAATTAATCTCTAAAAGTAACAAATTTTACAAATTTCTACACATATATTAATAAAATTACTTAAATAATTATAAATAATAATTTAATACATATTATAAAATTTATCAAAAAAATTATTACACTTTTAAAAAATTACAAAGTATTATTTCTATCATTTGTTAAATAATTTTAACACAAATTTTAATTTTTATTCATTTTTCAATAAAAACAACTATTTTATTATTTGTTAAATGAATTAAATAATTATTTCTTAAAAAAATTGTTAAATATTTAACAACAAAATCAAATTATATCATGCTTTTTAGTTTTACTTTATTTTGTCTTATATTTTTTTATATTAATTCTTTTAACTAATCAACATTTAAATAAGAGTAAAAAAAACTAATTGATCTGAAGTCCTGAAGTCATACAAACAGTGCACAATTTCAGTATAAAACTTATACAACTGAAGTTGTCACTCCAATGCATAACTTCAATTGTATAAATTTTACATTAAAGTTGTATTATGTATGTACGATTTTAGCTCATCACAAGTTGTTATTTGCACTGACAATTTACTGATAATTAAAATTATGTTCAGGATGTACGAGTTATTATTGATTCCATTTAACATTGACGGTGGTGTTAGAACACAATTTTAATTGAATAATTGTTTTAACCAAAAGTCATAGAATTGAAATACAATTTCTATTGTATGAAGTCCTTATAGTAAAACACGATTTACCAAATATATAATTTTTATAATTTTTCCTGTTATAATAAATAAAAGATAAAATTACAGTAATTTGGTACAAAAGCTTCATATTTGTCTATTTTATATCATGAAATAGAAATGGTTTTGCCTATTTGATAATGGACACCAAAATATTTAGGTTGAAACATGGGGAGTTCCACAAGAACATTCAGAGTATAAGTTGGGGTAATATATCCACTTTCCCACTAAGTACAAGTATAGGTTCACTCCCTTTCTTCATTAGTGGATTAATGATTCCATTCAACATTGATCGTGCTGTTAAAACACGATTTTAGTTGAATAATTTTTTTAACCAAAAGTCATGGAATTGAAACACGATTTCTATTGTATGAAGTCCTTATAGTAAAACATGATTTACCAAATGCATAATTTTTATAATAAATAAAAGATAAAATTACAGTAATTTGGTACAAAAACTTCATATTTATCTATTTTATATTATGAAATAGAAATAGTTTTACCTGGATACCAAAATATTTAGACACCAAAATATTTAGGTTCAAACATGGAGAGTCCCACAAAAACATTAAGAATGTAAGTTGGGATAATATACACTTCCTCTCCTTTTCCATTAGTGGATTAGTGCTTTCAATATGCTTGGCTGCCAAGGCATTTGTTGATTCCCTAGTTATCACGAGGCGCAACATAAGTGGTCCAGTTTAATAGGAGATTACTTGGCTACCATCTAATTTTCCAGGAACCACAATCTAGGAGGTCTAGCTTAATTAGTGTACTTGGACTTTGTTCGAACCACTCTACTTTATTAGTGTATGATAGCAAGTCGTAAATTTGGATACAAACTCATGAATAGGGCAGATCCACTCATGATTAAAATTAATCCGAATCTGTTTCATCAGAGTTTTCCTGAACACTGCCCATAAGATTATACAACCCCAATCCCTAACCAATGACACAAAGTGACTAATATGGTAACATCTATCCTATTGGAGATTTTCTCATATTCTTTCGGAGGGTAAAAATTCATTTAGGTAAAAAAAAAAAAAAAAAATCCTCAGATATCATCATATTTAATGCATGACATTTAAATACCAACTACTTTGAATATGCTCCAATTCTACTTTGGATACTTCAATATTAACCACCAATGTAATATGGAATGTCCATGAAACCACACGTAATATGTAGTCATCATTCTAGTCTTTTTGTTGCTATATTACAATATATTTAAGAAAAAAATCAGTACATATATTTTCACTTTCTCCTTTTTTTCCTTTACTGAAGTAGACATTCTCTGGGAAGAAGAAATGGTAAAAAGGAATAAACTATGAAAAAACACAAGTTGGGAAAGAAGAAATGTTAATGATCAGTTTTTTGAATGCTTTAAATTATTTAATGTGGTCCTTAATTTATGTATACAATACGTTAATAGTATATGACACTTAATATGTCATATTAGCATCACTAACAATATTATTAAAGGATCATTTATTTTCAGAATTTATATTTTATATATTCCTATTTATTTTTTGTTATATTTTTTATATACTTTTAAGATCTCGATTGAATTTTCTTTTAAGAGTATAGACTGTCTGATTTACGTAAAAACAAAAATACCTACTTTAAATGATTATGATTTTTAAGGAAATAACAAAAACACCCACGATGCATTATTAACACGTTCCATGTTTTTTTTTTTTCCTTCCCTTCTTAAACGAGAGTCCTTCCAAAGTAACCATGTCGCGATTCAACTGTTTTGGTCTATTGAAATTATTCTTTTAAAAAATATTTATTTTTAGTTTATTGAATATAATTTTAGAAAGGGGATTCTTTCTTAAACGATATCGATTGGATGCTCACTTACGTAACGTGGAAATTATTTAGTGATAATTTTGAAAAAATAATATATAGGTTCTAATATTATTTTGAAGCTTTCTCTTAAAAGGTGATGTCGTTGCAATAAAAATCCAAAGAATGGATACGTTGCAGGTTTGAAAGATTGCAAAAGACATTTACATGGTCATTGATTTTATCAAGGAGGAAATACGTTGAAATATTCTTGTGTTTAAAAAACAAACTTGAATTTTGTTTTCAAGCTTCTATTTTTTTAGGAAGAATTTTTTTTTTTTTAATTTGCTTTTGAGGCTGTGAATGATCTGTACATTGTATTGGCAACATGTCCTTAGAATTTAAAACTACAAATTCTTATAAACAAATGTTAGTTCATGCTCAAATATGAGTGTTCTTAGTTTGCCTAATGAATATGGGTGTAAATTTTGTTTCAATTGATAATGTGGTATTAGTAGATACTCTAATTGCTCCCCATTTGACTACGAAAAATAGGACATACGATTATTTTGCTAGCATATTGGTGCATATAGTTTTAAATGAAAAATATTATAGATTAATAAAGGAGGGTTTGTGTATTTTTTGAAGAGCCGATATAGGAGCACCGAGTATGATGTCACTACGTCGAAATAATGAAAACACGTGTAGATATCTCAATTTCTTAGATACAAATTCATTCAGTCAATTAGTTTTTAAGGATAATTGTTTAGTCATTTTACTAATCATAATTATTTTGGGATCATGATTGGTACTTAGGTTTAGGTTAATTCTCCATGTATAGACAACAGTCAAATTCAAGTAATATAAGCATGTGTTTGTTATAAAGTAAAAGGTAATAATTATTTTGAAAAATTATTAAACATTATTTCTTTCAATTCACTTAAGTGTCAAAGTATAATATCAGGTATTTAAACAAATCAGATCGACGGAAAAAATTAAAATAGACAGAAAGAAGGAAAAGATGAGAGTTGTGATGATCAAGTAGGTAAATTTGGTCTTATAAGAATATTTTAACGCCCGTTGTAGGATCAAAGGAGTATGATATCATATGTCAATTGTATGACATTATCAAAGCCACATTCTATCCAATAACATCATCTTACATACTTTTTACCCAAATTTGAATAACATCATTTTGAGAGCCGAATGACATCATTTTACATATTTATCAACAAAACCGCATGACGTCATTTTGGAGACAAATGACGTCATCCTACAAACTTCTCGACGAAACTACTATACAAAATTAGTTTTATACTAATTTTAAACCTTCAATGTTTTTTTATTTCAATTTGAACAAAATTGTTTTTCGTTTTAATTTTAATCAAAGTTAATCTAATAAAATAACATGAATAAAAGCTTATTTGGATCTATTTAGATTTTATTGCATATATTCCTCATACTTAGAGACACATCAATATTACTGTAACATGTACATATATTATCAAATACAAATATGTATTTAGAGTTTTTGTTATCATCAAAATTGAGTTAGATGATTAAATCATCTTAAGGGATTTATAGACCATCTAATGATTCAACAATTTAATAGTTTGTTTGATAGTAAAAATAATCTCTCGTTCTTAATCAACTACTTGATTTTAACTATGCAAACTATTGTTACAAGTTATAAGTTGAGTATTATTTAAGGCATAACCACTCCTTGCTAAAACTCAAGTATTATTTGAACTCGCAACCACTTTTAACTAAAAAAATCTGAGTATTATTTGGAACATAACTAATCTTGACTAAAAATCGAGTGTTGTTTCCTCAACTACTCCTGGCTAACCCATTGAGTATGGTTTGGACCACAACCACTGTTGGCTAAATCAGAATATTCTTTGGACAACAACCATTCATGACTAAGACACAGAGTATTTTTTTGGAAAACAACTATCCTTGGCTAAATGAACTAGGTTTGTATAAGAATGTGATCACAAAGATCACACGAGTTTTCACACTCGAGAGTTTTAGCGTCTTACAACATACACAAATATGTGAACTTTCTTTTAGTTTGTTATATAAACACAATAGTGTTCTCTGCAAAGCTTTTAAGGTCACAAAAAGATTTTGATAACGTCTTGACACTTAACAATTGTTCACTTCTTTATCTTCTTTTTCAAAGGATAGTTTTATATAGAGTTTGGAAGATAGAATCATTGCAAGTCTCTTTTTTGACTTTTGAGAGCTTTTGAACTCAAATAGTTTTATCTTCCTTCGTTTGACGAGTATGGATGTATAGGTGCATTAAAAGCGCTCCATGCAACATTAGATGTTAATCTTCTCTTCAAGCAACGTCTCGATAGTTGACAATACTTATCAACATTATGTCTAAGAGCTTTTTAAAATAAAGTAAAAACAATTATCATACAAGGCAAATGATTGAACTATAGTTTACATAAGATTTTTTTAGGATGGTTGTTGAAATAAAATAATTTTAGTTCATATGCCATGCAATCTTAATGTAGAGTAGTGCTTTGCAAATCATCTAAACATTCCCTACAACACAGAAATAAACTTCAAGAATATTTTCATTAAATGCAACATAAGATTAGAGATTGTATGCATGCATTTATCGTTTATTAAAAATTTTACTTATTAGATAAAGTGAAAACTACAACATGTGGTATTATTTATCGAACAAAGCAATTACATGCTACAAGATATGCTATTTTTCACAATTTCTCGTCTTTTAAACGAAGCCTGTAATTGACAGTACTTAATAAAAAGTAGAGGGCTCATGAACTTTTCTTTTAACACATTTTTTAAGTTGTGAGTGTTATCTCAATTATTATTAGTTCTATTATGTGTGTAGATCTAAATACAATACCAAAAGTTATATTATTCGTATAAAGTTAATTTTTGTCTTGTTAAAAAACCTAATGAACACAAATTAGATCAATTATTATCGTATTAATTCTTCACATTTTTTTAACATTAGAAGAAAAACAGCCTTCTATATCGGTTCTGAAAGACATTTTATGTTGGTTCTGGAACTGACATAGATAAAGGCGACGTAGAAATTATTAGACATGTAACGTCGGTTATGAAACTGACGTAATATGTACATCACTACGTTTGTCGAAAATAGAAACCGACGTCATATAACCAACTAAAACAACTGAATTCCCAACATAAGAGATGGATACTTCGTCGGTTGTAAGTTTCAACGGACGTAAAAAGTCCTTTATTACGTCGGTTGTAACTTACAACTCACTTAAAATTTCAATTTAAAAAAAAAATACAGAATTTTCCAAAAATTTTTGATAAATTTCTAATCCATATAATGAAATATTACAAAAATTTTTAGAATTTTTGACAAATATATATATATATATATATATATATATATATATATATATATATATATATATAAATGAAATAGAAAAAAATGTAAAAAATACTAAAATAATAATAAATATAATAAATAATAGAATTTAAAAAAAAATTGATTTCAAATCTCCTAATAAATTGCCCACAACCTTAATTATGCCTTTTCGAGCAACTTCTTCCGAATCAAAAGAACACAATTCAATAATTGAGTACATCTAATAAAAAATCATCATAGCACTCGAGTGACACGTAATAAAAACTCATTAATGATTAAGGTACTTATAACCCTTAAATTACGTGTTAAAAGAACCTAATGAAACTGGTTTACCGATAGTTCTTATAAGCATCCATATATGAAATATTCTCGGCTTAATTCACTAATCCAAATCGTTATCCTTACCCAATGGAATCATTAATCAAATGCTCTGTCTTCAAATTTCTCACATGTCATCTCTCCATTAGTTAATTCCAAGTGAAAGAAACTGAACATGAAATAGGATAATACTCAACTCTTATTTATACACTCGTAAGTCACATATGCTTAGACTTTTAAAGATCAAGTTGAACTCATTGTTCGTATTTTTGCTTTTTTCTATGTTTATTTTATTTTATAAAAAATTATTTTATTATATAAACTCAATTAAATAATTTTAATTAAATCAAATAAATAACTGTATAATATTTTTATATTAAAAAAAGTTACACTTATAAGTCAGGATATTTTGATAAGTGTAAAAATATTGTAAAAATTTTGATGAGTGTAAAAATATTGTAAAAACAAGGTGTAAACAACCTTCGTAAGACATACCCATGCATATTTGATAGTTCGTAATTAACTCTAAATCTAAGACATTAACTTTAAATACAATTCGAGGTTTGCCTTTTTTATTTTTATCTTTTGTTAAAATAATCAAAGTTGAATTATGATTTAATTAAAGTTAAAAACCTTTCAAAAATTATCATTTGTTTTGGAACGATAAAGAATATGATTTGGTCTGTGAAACACACAAACTAAAATACTTTCATCAAATATGTTATGTCACACTTTATCAGCTTCTCAAAATCGTTCGTTTAGATATTTTTTTATTCATTTAGACTGAAAATCTTACGATAATTTTTTTTTTTTTTTTTTCCAGTCAACACTTTATGCACTTTTACAAACGCATTTCAATAGTTTTTGTTTGATGAAGCTAAATGTTTCTTCTTAACAATGAGAAGAAAATAGTCAAAATCTTATTTTAAGTTTAATTCTTCTAACACATGGGTTATGTTAGATGCAATTTTTTTCACTAAATTAAATCACTTAACTAATATATATTTATATTTTTTAACAAGTTATTATATCATATGAAAATATGTTTAAGTTGAGTTCAAGAGAAGAAGGTGAATTAAATTTTACAATTTTTTTATTTTTAGAAAGCAAGAAAAAAGTTTTAAGTTAAATGAAAACTTTTACGAATCTCCAAGATCAATGGTATAAGATGTAACACATAAAATAAATCGATTCAGACATAAATAAACTGATTTATTTTTTGATAAAATTAAAAAAAATCAAATTTTCAATACAATGATATAAAACAGGCACAAGACAACCAAAACACAGTGATAGAAATTAGCTGAATAGAATACAAATAACCAAAATGTGCAACTTGAGATTCAACTTAAGCATTAAAGCAAATCAAATGATAAATTGTGTACTAACATAAAAAGCAACGAGCACAACTATTGTGGCTATTCAAGGTTCTGCAATATACACAATTTAATGACAGCAACCAATTGAAAGTAAAAATCAGAATGAAATATGCAGAGAACTTAAGTCTAATCACAAGATCAAATGAAAGATAACCACTATATATATCATTCAAGAACCAGAGTTGTATTAAGTACTTTAATTAAACCAATTATCTAGTTTTAAGAACCTTTATAAAACCCAGTTAGATCTTTCAATAAAGAATTGGTTGTATACACACAGAGTCACAGAATCACAAACATATGAATTCAATAATGTTTGAGTTAAAAAAAAAAATTAGTACAAACGCAAATACAGATAGAGGAGTAAGAGAAATATGAATCAACAAAATTAACAAATGTGGTTTAGATAAACATGGTTTTATAAAAGCTATCAAACCAAAATTGAAACAAAAGGCTCTGATTAGAACATGTTCCCTATTAAAAGAAGACTATATAAAACACTTTGAAGATTCAGTAACTCACTAAAAAATGCAAATTTATAAACCCTTAATGCAGTGAAAACATTGATAAAGAAATTATGTAAATGGCTCAATAAAGAATCAAATGTAGGATCACAAAAACAATAATATGCAAATATCACTATGCAGAAATAATGAATCAATAGTATAGAATCAAGTAAAATGCAAAGATAAGGATCAAGAGAAATATATAAAACAATTATACTAGTTCATCATTTTTCAAGGACTTAGCAAGAAAAAATCCACTAACGACACTCAATTATATACAATTACAATCAAGAACACTTCTTGCACCCTGCAAGATTACAAAACATCTCTAAATTTCAGAACTAACACCCTGCAGCCCCAAATATTCATAATACAACAATGCTAAACCTTATAGTATGACTGAAACCTAATTGAATCAAAGATTACAATTATACAAACCAAGAATGCAATACTTAAATCAAAACAGGTTCAAGAATTGAGTATAGAAACCCCCTAATATTCAGAGAAAGAAGTCAAATGCACGACTTTGAAGAACACCAATGGAACAATTCAATTTCTAGATTTTTTATTATCTAAGAAAACTTCTTTAAACTTTTAAAGACCAAACAATTTTGTTTCTCACAGAAATCTTGTTAATCTTTTTTCGTAAATCTCTTCTCTATATCATTCGTGATTTGCTAAAAAAAAAACCCGAGTATTTAAAACATAAAATACCCAAAACATTTTTCAAAAAACAGTTAACAATTATGTTGCAGAGTTCGAATAAGTCGATTTCATGAAAATGAAATCGGTTTATTTTTTGCTGAAAATTGAATTTTTAAAAATGATTTTTCTCAAAGGCTTTTGCTTATTTTTTACTTAAATTTAAGTATGTTTTAATTATGCCAAGAAATTTCTTCTAAGCTTTGCATAGGTTTACCTTCACCTTCAATCACACTCACTCATACCCACTAAGACAAGGCCTCAGCCTTCATCTTCAGCTTCCATTGCTTTGCCTTTGTCCAAATGCTTGACTTCATCAAATATCAAATCCTTTGAGATTCTCAACATCATAGTCTTAACATCTGATTAATCAATCCAAGTGTAGATCATATACTTAGCTTAAAAATATTTAATAAAACTTTTTGATAAGTTCTTATGCATTAGCTCTCCTTCTTGGGGTAATGCAAACAATAATAACATGCAATATGAAAAAGAGACAAAAGAGAGAAAAACTACACACAATAATTTATATTGGTTCATATGTCGTAACAAACTACGTCTAGTTTTCAACTAAACCAATCAAGTTCAACTAAGCAGACTAGTGTTGCAAAGTACACATTGAGTATTCTTTAGGCTTGTAGTCACTCCTGGCTAAACCCGTGAGTATTTTTTTCTGAAGCCACTCGTAGCTGACACCGAGTATTCTTTGCTCAAGCCATTCCTAGCTATTCTATGCTTAAGCCATTCCTAGATGACACTGAGTATTATTTGCTCAAGTCACTCCTGGCTAACACCAAGTACTATTTTCTCAAGTCACTCCTAGTTAACATTGATTCTTATGTTATACTCTTTAGCTATTCCTAACTAATAATGGGTATCTTTTTATACTCTTTAGCCAATTGTGGCTACCATAGGAAAAGGTGAAGGTTTGAATGATCATCTGATCATTTTTTCCGACTAAGGGAGAGTGTTTGCGTCTTTTGAAAAATACAAGATTTAAGGTTTCTCTCCTAGTTCAGATCATTTCTCACTCTAGGGAGGGGTTACGTCTTCCAACGAATACAAGGTGAAAATTCACTCTACTAGGTGACTATAGAGACACATCTTGTGTTCTCTTCTAAGCTCAAATGGATCATATTTTTGGTAGTACTCCTACTCGCGTTGGGATCCTTTTTTGAAGCTTTGAGGATTGCATATTATCTTAACATTATTTTTTGCACAGTGCATGGTCTGTTTTCTTATATTCTTCTTCTTAACAGTAGGCTTTCATATAGTCACTTGAAGAAAATAGTCCTTGGGAGGCCATTAATATCTGTTTAACAAAGTTCTTTTTTGCCTTCCTTGTGTTTAAAGAGCTTTAAATTGAACTTTATATTTAATGCATCTTTTCAATGCTCTTCTTTCTTTACACAATCTCCTGAATGATTGACAATATATATAAAGGGCAGGTAGTTGAGCCACAAAGTTTAAATGTAGTTGAGCTAAAGTTTAAATGTAGTTATGTCAAGAAAGTTGTTGGTCCTTACAACTTTAGTTTATGTCTTAAGAAACATTTGAAAACATTGATGTTTGGTGAAAGTCTTTTTGAGAATAGATGTATGAGGAAATTTCTAAAAAGTATACTAAAACTTCATGAATGTTCTTTGATCTTATATTGGCTTAAAGTCTGCATTGAGCGTATCATTTAATGCTCTTTCACTTTTTTTATCAAACTTTTTATCATTCATCAAGGCTTATTAGATAAAAAGATCTACTCAAAGATCTTTTATCTATTATTTATGCTTTAGCGGACAATTTTTGATAAATAATATCTTATCGTGTATAGATGATGCACATATATGATTTAATCTTCAACATAAAACTTCAACGGATTAAAGTTTTACTTTAACCAAATTTGAATCAAATCATTATGCCGAAGAAAAAAATAAATCTAAAACTTAACTAAAACAAGTTAGTTTTTTTTTTTTTTTTTATCAATTTTCAAAGTTTTACATTAGTTTTTATTTTTTTTATCAATTCAGTCTTGAACATCTTTATCAAACCTAATGTAATTCAATTATATTTTAGTGAGTTAAGTTTAGATATTAGATCAAATTTGGATTAGTGTATCTAAGTAAAATTAAATCAGTGATTTTAAATTTAATAAAGTCAACTTAATTATAAAACAAAACTGTTATTTGTTAAATACTTTTATTGTATAAAAGGATGATACTTTATTGCATAAATATTATTTTTCAAATATTATCATTAAAGGTTAATGTTTGAATAGAAGAATATGTTTGAGTTTCTCGTTTCTCTTTTCGGATTAGATTCAGTTATTTGTGAATAGATTTGTTATTTGTTCAGAAATTTTAATATGTTAAAAAATATTCTTTTTAAGTATTGTCACTAATTTATAAGAATTAAAATCAAGTATTTTTTTAAGTCAAAGAGGTGTTAATAATTTAAAAAAAAATAGTTAGACTATATTTATAGATAAACAAACTCAATCTGAACTACTTACCTAACTAGTTCTAATCCTGGCATGACATTACACATTATATCATATATTGTTAATCATATTATTAAAAACATTAATTGATTGATTTTTTTTGAGTTAAAGTGGTATTTATAATTTTTATAATTACTAAACTTAATTATTCAACACTATTCAATTATAATTGGAGTAGGTTGCTTTATAAAAAAAAATCAATCCAAACCACTTATTTAACCCTAACATAATTGTTAACCATATTATTTAAAACAGATTGAATTTAAGTTAAAAGTTTCTATTCTTTTTTCCATTATTCAACACATTTCAATTATAACTTGGCTAGATTGCTAGAGAAAAACAAACTCAATATTAAGCACTTACATATCCAATTTCAATCCTAACATGACAAACCTAAACCATATTACTGACGTGAATTTTGACAAAAGAATTAACAAGAGTATATAATGAAAATTCGTATTTTTCACAATTTTTACTTTTGGTTATAAACATATAAAATGAAAAAAAAGTTAAATAGTTTCTTAAAACAAGGGGTTAATTTCTCAGACTTATACAGTTTGTTACTTCTCCCATATTTAAATGTCGAACAAAAGGAGAAAACAATCCTTTGCCAATAAGCATTTCAACTTAACTTTAAAAACTTAGACCCAAAACATTATAAAATAAATTTGGATTACAATTTTGTTGGCACAAATTGACTCAACTAAAGTATTCATCAAATATTTTGTATTATTATTTATTAATTAAATTTTACAATATTAAATATTTGTTATTAATAATTTTATTGATAAAGTATCATTTAGTTTAAAATTAAAAATGATATATAATTAAATTATCTTCTCAATTTAAGAAATTTTACGCCAGTATGACGTGATTATTAATTGATTTAAAATTAAGATGAAAAAAAATATAAAAAATAATTAAATTAAAATTTTGAAAAGATAATACAGAAAAAAATAAAATATTCTATAAGTATTTTCAATTAATAAATTATAATGAAAAAATAATTGATAAATTATTTTATTTTCTATTTTTATAATAAATTTAAATTGGGTAAAAAATTATAATAAGTTTGTAACTGTATTTTTATATTAAAATTGAAATTGGAAAAAATTATAAGAAATTATAAAATTATTATTTGAATTAAAATTACATTTTTAATTTGTTAAAAAAGTATATAAATGATTAACCACAAAAGTAAAATAATATTGTTGGGTACTTTTATAAATAAATATTAATTACATGATTTAATATTATTATTATTAATAAAGTATAAATAATAATATTATTAAATGGTTTAATATTAAAAAATAGAAGTATTATTAATATTAATAAAATTAGTATTCATTTTAATATTATTATTTTTGTGTTGAATTTTTTTCAAAGTTTTTATATATATAATATTTTATTATTGTATCATTGAATATCCGAAACTTAAATTGTTATTTGTTATGGCTTTTACAAACTTCGATTAATAATTATTAGTTTTGAACTAAACTCTAAGGACTAACATTAATATTTTATTTTATTGATATAAATTCGTTACATCTTGAAATGTATTAGTTAAATCAATTAAAATCATATATGTATGTTTGATATAACTGAAAATATTACATATTCATAATTTGCTATATGTATATATTATACAGTTGCATGCAAATATTAAGTAAATATTAATTAATATAAAAAATAAAGATGAGATAGAATTATAGTTAGAAAATTTAATCTTAAAATTAGAAACAATTATTAATTAAGATAAACTAATCAAATCTTATTTATTTCCATTAACTATTACAAATTTAATTTAAATATTTTTAATATAAAAATAATAAATATAATTTTTTTATTATCAATTATTATATAGGATATTTGTTTTTGATTTTGTATGTAGTCTATTTTTTGATGTAAATGTTATTGAGTAATTAAAGTAATATGTTTTATTTAAAAATTATAAATTACAAGTTAATTTATTAAATTAGTAAGTATAAGAAAATTTAGAGAAAATTACACTTATTAATTTATTAAAATTGATATATAGTTTTGATTAAAATGAAAATAGGTTATGAAATATTATTAGAACGTATTTAGGTAAATAGTTAAATTATCACGCATATTTCATAAACTAATTAATCGATTAATAATTACTAATTATTCTAACTCAGAAAATAGTACTATTTCGATAAAAGAATAAAGAAATTTATTTGAAGAAATAAAATTTAAACTGCAGTAAAAATTCTAATTTAACTGATTAATAATTTTATATGATCAAATAAAAAATTCCTAGTTTATATTTTTATGTAATTAAATTAAAATATTTATTTAGTAAATGAATTTATCATCCTAGCTTTTAATTTTTTACTATATAAATATACATTCCAAGAAAAAAAAACCTGAAATTTGACAAATAAAATGATGATAAATATAATAATTTTATCAATATTTTGAAACTATATTTAGCATCAATCCCTTGACCGCTTTGTTTTGAAAAAATTTGCATTAATTGCTGATATTTACGAACAAAATATATATATATATATATATATATATATATATATATATATATATAAGAATATTTATATTTGTATTTTTAAAAAAAATAATTTAAAAATAATTTTTTAATATATATATATAGATAGAATATTGATTTTAAAGTATATTTGATATATA
>Ga0099824_1006498_pt1 | contig 16005 bp, 6 predicted proteins | sample SiratrowhiteBW_FD_76837 | JGI IMG/M metagenome (GOLD analysis project Ga0099824, IMG submission 76837) | Root nodule microbial communities of legume samples collected from California, USA - Siratro white BW | ecosystem: Host-associated > Plants > Roots > Nodule | place: USA: California...
AACCTCTCACTCACTCACACAAGACCAAATCCCAAATCTCCTCCAATTGCTTGCTTGCTTTGTCTTGCTTGTTTTGTCTTGTTTGGCTTCATCAAATCTTTATTCTTGTGAGAGTAATAACAAATATCATCTCTTCCAATAACCAGTACAAATTAAAGCATTTTCAACCTGATTCCTCTAGCATTGAATTTCATAAATTAAAATACCTCGCTTCTATTCCTAGTTACTAGAATAATTTAATCAGCATTAAGATCAGTTGCTATTTGCAGTCATTACATTATAATCCATCCCTGAACTTACACATGCAATGCATTTACGTTTGAATCCGAACTCAAAAGGTGTTTTTCAGTCACAATGAGAATTCTAAAATAAATCAAGATATAATGAAACGTAAAACAAAGGTTCTTGAATTCAATGATATAAGAACAATGTCAAGAGTGCATTTAAAGTGAGAATTTACATTCAATCCCAATAGAAAGGAAGTTACCTACGCATGGTAGCCATGAAAATACAAAAGAAAAGGAAAAGAAAGGATCTTGATCACGACGGCGCTCCAAGAGATCTCCAACGAATGATAGATGGTAAGTGTCCTCTTTGTTTGACCTAACTCTCCTTTATAAGTTTCGCTCCTTGTATTAGGTCAAATTGCGGCCATTATCTCGTGATTAGTGTTCCAACAGCATTGACTCGTTCAATTAGGCTTCCTTATAACAAAATCTTTAAGTGAGTTTTAGCGCAGTCTGTCTCCATTACTTAAGAGAAAAGTCACTTATGCCTCTTCCCTTCCATTCAACACCTTTTCTCTTTCTTTCTTCAACTTTAACCTAATTCTCTCACAAAATTTGCTATTTGCAACATAAAATACATTAAATACGAAATAAATAATAATTAGAACAAAATCTTGAATTAAAACAGAATAAATGAAGAAAATCTCTAACTAAAACAGAATTAATAACAAAATCACACTAAATCTGCATAAAATCAAACTAATAATTAACGATTATCAATAACTATTTTTGTTTTTATCTTTTACATATTTTTTTATTATTGTTACAATTTTTAAAAATACCCACTTAAAATATAAATTAAATAGAAAAATTATTTCAATCTTTCAATTTTTTAAAAATATTATTAATATAAAGTGGATTCAAATTATTTAAAGTTGTTGGTGTAAAATTTTCTCAATAAAGTATTAAAAGAATCTTATTTAAAGTGTTTTTAAACTTAAGCCAAAATATGTTTAACTTGAAAAAAGAAAAAAACCTTCTGAACAATCAATTAAGTTTATTCAATTCAGTATTTCTCGAGGCCTTTTTTCTAAGTCATTATTTTTATTTTTTTACAACTAACTTAAAATTTATTTTTTTCTCTTTAATTATTTTTATTTAAATTTATAGAAACTCAATTATAAATATATTAATAAAAAATGTAAATAGATTATTTTCAAAGATAATAACTATAAATATATAATAATTTACATTTTAATTATAAAAATTCATTTTACGTAAATAGCTAAATTAATTACTTAAAAATTAATCATCAAGTATACTAATTAATATATATATATATATATATATATAATTATAATTATAATTAAGCGAATAACAGATATATAATAAAGATAATAAATAACAGTATTGAATTTTATCTTCTCTAAAACAATAACTAAATATTTAAATTATAAAATAATCAATTAACTAATTACAATATATTTAATTGAATATCATGCATATTAGTATAAAAAATATTTAAATTTAAAATAGCTTACTTTTAAATATAATAATTACAAAAGTATATTAAATTATTATTAATAAATAATTAAATCAAAGAAATTTTTATTATTATTACTATTTTTGTTTTTTTTTGTTTTTAATGATTTGTTTCTAATTAATTAAATAAAAGTCTAGAAACGTATATGTTATTTTGAAATTGTGGAGAATGTAAACAATTTGTTGGTATCGAAAGTGGATCGGTTTTGAAGTTGGAGTCGTTACGGTCTTCTCCATACTATTATTCTTTCTGAACGGTTGATACCATGAGCTTTTTATGCAAGTCCGCAATGATTCCTCTTGAAAATACCTTCCTTTTATGATAGTATATGTTATATCACACATTAGTGTAGTCGGTCAAAAAGGTGATAATTTTGTGAAAATTTAATCTTATATCTTGTGGAGGTAGCTAGTCTTACTGCGAGCGCCAATTTGTTCTGGCTACTAAGATTTTTTTATCATTCTAGGCCAGTCCAAATAGAAGTTGTCCTCCATTCACTAAGAACTATTTTATTTATAATCTCATTATTTCTCCAAATAACGGTATTAAATATTAACTAATGGTCATTTAACGAATGCAAGTTATTTTATTTCTAACTCATTATTTCAAATATTAAATATTAACTAATCTTCATTTAACATGTGAATGCCTGACTAAACATTTAAATGTTAGTCATGGAAAATATTTAATTCAATGCATAAGTAGTTGTTCCTAATACCTGATATATATAGGATCAATTTTAATAATCTTAACAAATTATTATTATTTCTCCACTGATGAGATTATTGGGCCAATGTTTCAGAATAACAAGATTAACATGTGGAGAGTTAGTAGGCTTATACTACTTGGCCCATTTCTGAACAAAAGAGTTACCTTTTGCATCTCTCCATTTTACTAACCACCCCAGACCCATAAGGGGTCAACATTTATTTATCGTATTTTTGTGTTTTATGATTCTTAATTTATTCGAATTTTTGAGTCAATTCTTCATAGATGATATTTATAGATGATTACCTTCATACAATAATCTCCAACAAATTTAAAGTGAAACTAACAAAACTTCAAACATGCAGAAAATGCAATCCACATATACTCTATACAAAGAAAAACTCCACATCTGAAGTGTAAAAAAAAAAGTAAACAATTGATTGATTCAAATGTTCATGCACACTTCTGCACTCTTTTATACTTTACTTATATCTTACAACTGAACTGTACATAAAACATGTCCGTAAAAACTTAGAAAAACATTTATATTGAACAATAAACTCCCTTGATGAGGTTATTGAGCCCATGTTTTGAAATAATAAACATTAAGCGGAAGGTTATTAAGCCCATACTACTTGGCCCATTTTTAAATAAAAGAATTACCTTTTGCATCTCTCCATTTTACTAAGTACCCCAAGCTTAAAAGGGAACAACACTTACCTATCCTATTTTTGTGTCTTATGATTCTTAATTTAGTTGAATTTCTGAGCCAGTCCTTCATAGATGATATTCTATAGATGATTACCTTGTACAATAGTTTCCAAGAAATTTGAGGTAAAACTATACAAAATTTGAACACATGCAGAAAATGCAATATATAAACTCATACAAAGAAAAAAGTAAACAATTGATTGATTCAAATGTTCATGCACACTTATGCACTTTTTTATACTTTACTTATATCTTACAACTGAATTGTACATAAAACATGTCTGTAAGAGCTTAGAAAAACATTCATATTCAACAATAAGCTCCATTGATGAGATTATTAGGCCCATATTTTGGAATAATAAGATTAACATTAAGTCGAAGGTTAGTAGGTCCATACTACTTGGTCCATTTATAAATAAAAGGGTTACCTTTTGCATCTTTCCATTTTACTAAGTATCCTAGGCATAAAATGGGACAACACTTACTTATCCTATTTTTGTATTTTTGTGTCTTATGATTCTTAATTTAGTCAAATTTCCTGGTCAGTTCTTCATAGATGATATTCATAAATGATTACCTTCATGTAATAGTTTCTACGAAATTTGAGGTAAAATTATACAAAACTTCAAACATGCAGAAAATGCAATCCACATACTCATACAAAGAAAAACTCCATATCTGAAGTTAAAAAAACAGTATACAATTGATTCAAATGTTAATGCACACTTTTGTACTCTTTCATACTTCACTTATATCTTATAACTAAACGTAAAACATGTCTGTAGGAGCTTAGGAAAACATTCATATTGAACAATAAACTCCATTGATAAGGTTATTGGGCCTATGTTTTGAAATAATAAGATTAACATTGAGCGAAAGGTTAGTATGCCCATACTATTTGGTCCATTTCTAAATAAAAGGATTATCTTTTGTATCTTCCCATTCTACTAAGCACTCCAAATCTAGAAGGGTACAACACTTACTTATCATATCTTTGTGTCTTGTGATTCATAATTTAATCGAATTTCTTAGTCAGTTCTTCATTGATGATTACTTTTGTACAATAATTTTCAAGAAACTTGATGTAAAACTATACAAAACTTCAAACATGTAGAAAATGAAATCCACAGACTCAGTACAAAGAAAAACTCCATATCTAAAGTTGAAAACAAAATAAACAATTAAATATTCAAATGTTACTTATTGAGAATATTTAATTCAATGCATAAGTAGTTCTTCGTAATACTGATTATATATGAAATTAATTTTATTAATCTTAACAAATTATTATCATCGTTCCCCTGATGAGGTTATTGGACCTATGTCATTAAATGGATGGTTAATAGGCTCATACTACTTGACCCATTTCTCAATAAAAGGGTTATCTTTTACATCTCTCCATTTTACTAAGCACCCCAACCAATAAGAAAAAAAACACTTATTTATCATATTTTTGTGTTTCATGATTCTTAATTTAGTCTAATTTGTGTCAGTTCTTCATAGATAAAATTTATAGATGATTACCTTCTTAATGCAATAGTCTCCAACAAATTTAAGGTAAAACTATACAAAACTTCAAAATATAGAAAATGCAATCCACATATACTCTATACAAAGAAAAACAAACTCCATATCTGAAGTGAAAAAAAAAAAAAAAAACAGTTAACAATTAATTCAAATGTTCATGCACACTTCTGCACTATTTTGTACTTCACTTATATCTTACACAACTGAACAACTGAACATAAAACATGTCCATAGGACCTTAAAAGAACTTTCATATTGAACAATAAGTTATAACCTATTGTTTGTACCCTGTGTACTTCCTAATTGTTTCATGATCAATCAGATACTTCTCTTTCTTTGATGAAATATGAAAACCACAACTCTTTAGTAATGCTTTTACTTTCACCTTTGAGGAGGCTTCACATATTGTAAATGAAACCCTAATGTGATTCCATTGATGGATATTGTTGAGGGGCCATATCAAACGACCACTGTTTATCCTAGTCAGCCACACATGACTTGTATCTAATGAGTCAAAACATCTTTCTATCACAAGTGTCTTTTGATCATTGATTATAACCTCATATTCACATGAAAACATGCCGGTTGTAGTAACACCTTTGTCCAACTCAAAAACTGCACCAAAAAACATCTCCACTGCCTTACCATACAACCTTGAAGATGCCTCAAGAGAAATTGAACCATCACTACTTTGGTGATGAAACCAATCAGGGATGCTGCTCCCTGGAAGCATAACTTCATGAACCAATTCCTAAGCATAAAATTGAATATTAGTGTTTTAACAGTTTTCTTGAAGAACATGTACAAAGCATATAGAGTGTACCTCATTGTATAAGAGATTTGTCAGGTGGTCCTGTAGCTGTTTATTGATCAGTTTATAACAGTTAATGAACATCATTTGAGAAAACCTTGGTACATTCTCTGCACTCAAATTTGATGAGTTGGATAATGTTGGAAAGCTTTCCAATGATCTACAATTACTTGTGTTTATAAATCTTGTATTTAGGGGAAGATTGGGAAGCTCCTTGAGCTTAAAGCAGTCACTGAGACCAATTTCAGTAAGGTGCCGCAAATTATGAAGGGTAGTAGGGAGATGTTCAAGCTTTTGGCAAGAATCTAAGAGTAACGATTTTAGCCCATTTAGATATTCAATAGATTGTGGAAGTTCTTTTATGGCAGTCCCTTGGAGAAGGAGTTCTTCAAGATGCTCAATTCTTTCAACAATCTCAGGAAACTTTCTAACTTTTGAGCAGCCAGTAAGGATAAGAGTACGTAGAGATTTTAACTTGAAACAACTTGGGAGGTTCTTGAGATTAGAGCAAAATAAGAAGTCTAAATTAACAAGTTTATCAAGAGATCCCACAGATTCATGTACCTTAGTTAAACTCTTGCAGTGGTCTAGGCTGAGACTCTCAAGGTTTGGAATCATTGAAAAGTCTGGAATTTCAGTGAGGTACTCACAACAGCTAAAGGATACAAGTTTCAAATCTCTGAATATCTGAGGAAGACCAAACATCATTAGTAAAGTAAAAATGACAGACAATTACCTCCATTATCAAACTACAGACAACTCTTGACATTTAGAAATACATTACCTTAACTCCCTTCCACAAGTTTGTGATGCGACCATGACACAACTTCAAAGAAACAAGCCTCTTTGGATGGAAGTTTGGTGGTAGAGTTGAAGAAGGGTACCCAAACCAATCAATTAATCGTAGCTCATTAGATAAATATTGAATGTCACATGAAATGTGAGCATTATTGATCATAAGAAGTCTAAGTCTTTTCATCTTTGTCAATGCTTTTCCACTTATGTCGAGCTCATTTGGTTCAGGTAGATCAAGCCTTATTCCTTCAATGTTATTAGTTCCCTAGTGACACATAAGAATCCACACAGAGATAGTTAGGTACATGCATGAATCTTTGAACCTGCATGGTGGCATAAATATGTTTAAGGAAAAGAGAATACCATATTTTGGTTCAATACATGAAGAACATCCTCATGAAACCAGAGTCTGCTACGTTCACCGGGCTCTTTGGGAGATTCACAACGAACAATTTCCTTAGCCATTTCCTGTAGCAAGTCATGCATCCAAAGCTTGTTCAGTTCTACAGTAATGAGAGACTTATCCCTTAAAACTCCAATCCCGATATCCGAGTGCAAGTCACAACCATCTAATATCATTTTCACATACTCTTTGTCCTCTCCTTTAAAGAAACATGCAATATCCAAAAATATGGCCTTCTCATTCTCTTCCAACCCATCAAAGCTGATTTTAAGTACTTCATAAATCTCCTTGTTTGGAACTTTTTCCAGTTTAGCCAATGCACTCACCCACTTTCCTTTATCTCTACCACACAGATGAGACCCCAAAACTGTTAGTGCCAATGGCAAGCCCTTTGCATGGTTTAATATGCGTAAGGAAAGTTCCTTGTAATTTGTTGGAGGAAAGGGTTTTCTGAAAGCAAACCAACTGAACAATTCACGAGCATGGCCATGACCTAATTCCTTGACCTTGTAGGCTGCTTCCACATTATGAGCAATTAGCAAATGCTCATCTCTAGTTGTTATGATGATTCTGCTTCCTGATCCAAACCAACTGTGTTCCCCAACCAAAGACTCCAGTTGCTGCAATGAATCAACATCATCAACCACTATGAGAACCTTTTTACAAGAAAGTTTGTTTTTTATCAAATTAATTCCTCTATCTTTGCTTCCCACTTTAAAATCTCCATAGTTCAAAACCTCTGAAAGAAGGGCTTCTTGTAGTTGTACTATGCCAGGTCTTTGACTAGAAACTTCTCTAACATTTGCAAGGAAAGCACTACCCTCGTAGTGACTAGCAATGTGGTTATAAACAGCTTTAGCAACAGTAGTTTTCCCTATTCCCCCGATGCCATAGATTCCGATAGAACGCACATCATCTAATCCAGTTTCCAAAAGTGATTTGATATCTTCCACCAATGAATCCAGTCCAACAGGATGTTTAGCTACACTCAAAGGTGTGCGGTTCAACTTACTCAATATCTCTTCAACAATTCTTTTGACAAACTTAGATTCCAACCTGCCACGTAAAACCAAAATAATTTCAAACTATCTTGTAAAATACAACCTGTGCTACCTTCTGTTATTAATCTTCGGTCTAGTAATAGCTAAGGATCAACTACTTCTTATCTTTATATATTTATCTATTTATATCAATGGTGTTGAACCTTAATTGTACAAGTAATTAGATTCAGGTAAGTCTTAGTGTCTTTTTAATCATGATTTATGACTTGTTTACTTTATATTTGCTAATTATATGATTAAACTCTAATTTTGATTGTCATGTGTTGAAATTCAAATGCATCTGCATAATAGAAAATATACCCTGGCCTTCCTCTCCATTACAAGTTGTCAGTTCCTCTTGTGTAGTCATTTAATCCAAAGTTCAGCCTAGGCTTGTAATTTAAATCAGATCCTTCCTAACACAATTTGAAGGAAACAAATGGTGATAAAATTATTTTTATGTGGGGCATCATTGTTAATTCTTTATCAAACATCTATATTCTTTATTAGCTAACATAGAATGATAGTTGAGTGGCCAATAAATGTTTGATGTGTAATCAAAATATATATACTGAACAAAAAGCATGGAATAGAAGAGAGTTAAGCAATCTCTTAAAGGATACCTACCCATCTCCTATGTGCCACCCAGAGAAAGTAGCTACTTCACATAGAGCTTCCCTCCACCTTTTCACCTTGTCCACATCATCCCTAAACTTGGCTTCATGGTTGGTCAAAGCTTCTTCAGAGCTTCCCTTTTGTTCTCTCACCTGAGATGGATTAATGTGATAAAAAACAGGCAAAACAACAAGACCTTTGGAATCCTTACACTCAAGGATCTTAAGGAGTTCATCTAAGCAAGAGGTGGAAGAAGCATAAGTCTTGGATAATATAACAACTGATATCCTTGAGCCTTCAATAGCAGAAAAAAGTGAAGGTGAAATTTTGTCTCCCTTCTTGAGCTCCTTGTAGTCTATGAAGGTGTTAACTCCTTTTTGACATAGAGCATCATAGAGATGGCTTGTGAAACTCATTCGGGTATCATCCCCTCTGAAGCTCAAGAACACATCATACTTCCACTCGTAGGACTCACAACTCAAAGCCATTTTCCCAGTTTTAGAAGCTGATTAGAATTTATATGTTGATTATCAGCACAAATTGCAACTAGATAATGTGTTTATACACTCTTCATTACATGGTATTAAGAAATAAATATGGATAGTTTTTCTTTAATAATAACGTAACCATTGACTAATTTTTAATAAATTATGAAGTCTTTACTGAAAACAAATTCGAAGATTTTTTAAGAATCTAGGTGTGATGATATAAGTATTAATCAAATGTTTTATTGAGTATTCTGAAGTTAAAAACTGAAAGCAAATTCCAAGGTTTTTTAAGAATCAAGGTTCAATGATGATGTAAGAATCTAGAGCAAAAACTTATTATAACATTGTGTGGAGTGTTCCATGCCCAATGACTGTTTGGAGAACGCATTATTATTGCTTATACACAAATGCCTCTAGAATTGTTCAAAGTAAGCTTACAAATTAATAGTTAATTAGTTTCCGTTCAATTAGTCAAATTTTGGCTTTTGCCATCCTAATATGGATATTGTTTCAAATTGTTGAGCTTATACTATCTAACAAGTAAAGAATATTTTACATTTCTATCGGTGTGAGAATATTTGAACAATTTTTTATGAGACTTTAAGGAAAAAAATGAGTTTTCATAAATTAAAAATTATTTTATACATCATTAAAAATTAAAATTTGAAAAGATGTTATATGATATAACTTCAAAATTAGTTATACATAGATTAATTAATTTTTGGAAAAGTTAAAATAATAGATAAATTTTTATTCTTTTATTAATTTTTCTCTAAAAAATTTTCATAAAGAAATTTGTTGATATAAACCATAATTAGATAATTGATTTTAAGGGTTACTTTCGAGAAAACTTAAACAATTGCAATAGAGACATTAATAGATGGGAAATTGAAATTACTTATTCCATAAACTAACATTAACTTGTACATTAGTTGGATTTTAGATTTTGAAAAAGTAATGGTTAATAACTTTTACAAGTAAGCTCATAATTAATAAATTAATTTTTAATTATAAAATTTTTATTTCATTTTATCCTTTTCTTTCTAAAAATACGTTTAATTTTGTATTTCCTAATGATGGTAGTATACTAAAATTAGAGCAAGACCTTTTTCACTCTTCCTGATTTTGAATCTTGTAGTAAGAGTTTGTCCTTACTTAATGGATTGGCTCTAATGAGAATAACTTAAGAAAACTTTACCATATTGTGTTTATATATTCTACATCACAAAATTTATATTTTAGTGGTAGAAACTATTTATTTCAAGTGGCTTATAGATATGAATTTAAATTTATGATACTTAAAAAGGAGTAATCTTAAGTTAAAAATTGAAAGCTTAACATTAAAATTGAAATTAAAGGAGAATAAGGTTACACAAGGAATGGACACTTGGATGGAGTCATAAATTAACCTATATTATATTAGATATTTTATGTAACTTTTAACTAAAATTTTAAGACAATAAATTTATGAATTTTTTTATTATATATTGTTTATCTTGTTCGTCTTTATCCTTCACACTTGAATTTCTAAGAGTTAAACAAGAACATTAGATTTTTTTTTTTTTTTTTTTTTTGAAAATCCTCGCAAAGTGATTTAAAATTCACATTCTCCGTTCGAAAGATAATATTTGGAGTACAAAATTTGATACCTTGATGGAAGAGACAAATATGTATTTTTCTTTTCTATTCTCTAGTACAAATAGATCTTAGTTTCAAGTTTCAAACATAACCAAATAATTAATCAAACCTGAACTTGAATTACCTGTTTGTTAGATCAAAGTCTAGCATATGCTTTGTATGATTTTAGTTTTATGCTTAAACAATTAAGTGTAAGACATAATTTTATTATTATTGTCATATGCAAGTGTCTAGTTTTATTAGTACAAAAACGCATCCTACGTCAAGATAATATGTCGGTTAAAACAGAATCGATGTAAACAAAAATGCGGTGGTATTTTATGTAAATATTTGAAAAGATATTACATCGGTTAACTCAAACTCGACGTAATACACTATATTTTACATCGGTTGCTACTCATAATCGACGTAGAAAAGACTGAAAAAAGTAAAAATTTGAAATTTGAAAACTTTGTAATGATGTTGAAAATACTACGTTGATTGGAAGGTGACAACCGACGTAATATCCTCCTCTTGGCGTGCTTGTGATTTTTAAGAAAATTTGGTCATATACTACGTCGGTTGGGAGCTCTCAACTGATGTAGTATGTCTCTCGAGTTAAAATTAAGTATTTCAAGAGAGATATTAACTCTTGAGTATCATTTTTCTCTTACGCTTCTCTTATGCCTTCTTCTCCTTCACCTTCTCTTTCACCTCTTCCTCAGCCTCGCTTAGCCTTCACGTGGTGCCGCTTTTATTCTCACTAGTTTTCATTTGTATTTCGCGTGGTGCCGCTTTCTCTTGTCACTGATTTTCATTTGCATCTTTGTTGTTCATTGGTTTTGCTAGGTTTGTTCGGCTCTATTTTTGGCTTCTTCCACGTTTGTTTGGTGTGTGCAAGCTTTGTGGTTGTCTTGGTTGAATGTTTGGTTTGACACCCCCTTGTCTCTTCTCTTTGAAAGAGGTTAGCAATTTTGTAAAATTCATTAAAAATAGTTAGAAATTTATTTTTGACCCAAATTATTTATCAGTATCTTGATTTAGTATATATTTGAAGGTAGAGTTCTTACATTGTATAGGTTTATTATATATTTAGGATTTAAAAAATTTAGGACGAAAAAATTTCAAACGATCATAACTTTTGATAGAGAGTTTGAATTGAGACTCTCCAAAAATGAAAGTTGTTCGAAATGAAGTAACAAATTCGCTGGCTAACCACCAAAGGAGGTTGAGCCTTCGAAAATTCCAAAATTCCATCATTTAAAGTTTCTTTTTATTCTTTTGTTATTTTTATCCATTTTTATAGATTTCAGCCATTTATTTCACATATCTATACTTGTTAGAAAATTCTAAAATTTTTTGTGGTGTTTTCTTGTATTGATTAGAGATTTATCAACCCATTAATTTTGTTTTTTGAAAAAAATACTCATTACATTGTTTCCAGCTTACAATCGACGTAATATCCACCTCATTCAGTTTTTTTAGTTGGGTATATGACGTCGATTTTTATTTTCAACCGACGTAGTGACGTACATATTATGTCAGTTGTATAACCGACACAGTGATGTACATATTATGTCAGTTACATAACCGGCGTTATATGTCCAAGACTTTCTACGTTGTCTACGTCTATGTCGGTTACGTAGAATGCTCTCCGGAACCAATGTAGAAGGCTATTTTTCTACTAGCGTTTATCCCAAAAGACGCAAATTTGTGTGGCTAAACATACACAAGTGTTGTTTGTTAAGGTTTTCATCTGATAAAATTTTCTTGGACGAAGGTAACCAAACATACTTCGTCTGAAAATGTAAGCCTTGAATATTTCATGTTACATGTCAAGCTTATAAATGTTGATCTTATGCTTGTAGGGAATGTTGGGTTCTTCAGTCTTTCAAGAGGATCTCACAACATTTTGTCAATATCAAGATCTTTTGAAGAATGTGTTGAAAGGTGATTCACAAACACAACTTTTTAATAAAAGGCAAGATGTTAGTGTTTTGGAGCTAGTACATTGTTTCAAGCCCTGCACTTAGCTCAAAAGGTGAAGAAAACAACCTACCTAGGCCTGTGAAGCTCAACCATGTTCCATAGGTGTTGCCAAAGAAGTCACGGGAATTTAATGCTAAAGTCAAAGAGCATTTAATACATTTTTTTAGTTTCAAGTGTGGTCAAACGCAAGACAAAGCAATAGTAGAAGAAGACCCTTTGCTTGGCTCACAACAACTCCAAAGGATTTACAATGAATCTTTTCTACTTAATTTTATGTAATTAAGAAGATATCCATAAAGAAGGAAGGCACACAAATTTCTTTCAACAACAAGAAGGCTCTTATATTCTTAAGCAATCATTAGTTATTGTTTGTGTTCATAACTATATAAAAGAGTGTATAATCTTTGTATTCATCATAAGACACAATATTTTTCTACTGAGCAACCTTGTGATCTTTTAAATAATTTTTTTTGTAAACCTTTCGAGTTTTAGTTAGAAAGAGTGATTATTTTCCAAACAAGATTTGATTTTCAACTAATCTTAAAAGGAGAACACTTTACAAAAAAAAGAAAAAAAATAGAAGAACATTTAAAAATATTTTTGACAATGAGTTGTTAAACTTAAAAGTTAAGTATTAGATTTCTCATCACATGGTATCCTTAAAAAAAGTGTTTGATAAATCATCTATGAAATATGAATTTTATCTTTTAATGCCGATATGACGAAACATTATAATAAATCTTAAAAAGTCTTTAAACACAATTTAACACCTATCTATACTTGTCAAAAAGTTCTACAAATTTATGTGATATTTTATTATATGGATTAGAAATTTTATCAAAGAATTATGAACAATTCTGGATTTTTTTTTAAATAGAGATATTACATCGCTTGAGAGTCACAATTGATGTAATAGGATAGATATTACATCAGTTGTGGCTCCCAACCGATATAATAGTGTAGATACTACATCGATTGAGAGCCACAACCGATGTAATATCCCCTCCTGAACGCTTTTAGGATTGGTCTTTTACGTCGGTGATTTGTTTATCAACTGATGTAGTATATGCATATACTACATCGGTTATAGAACCGATGTAGAAAGTCTAAAACTTTCTACATCCCTGTATTTACATCGATTCTAAAATCAATATAAAACGTCCTCCAGAACTGATATAGAAAAGGTTTTTTCTACTAGTGATTCCTTATTTTATAAACGAAAAAATAGAAAAATATCTAACAATATTAAAGTGTATATATAAAAGTCAAATATTACAAAATTGTTAATAAATAAAATTCAATTCAATCCCAATACTTATTCTCTTTTGTTAATCACTTTTTGATAGTTTATGTTGTGACAATTTTACATTTCAATTTTTTCACTAAAATATGTTAACCATTATATAGTCTATGTAATTGTAAAGAGAAGATAATAAAATTTTCATAAAAGTTTTAATCTTCAATGAATACGATTTTTTATTTATTATTTTAAAATAATAAATTTTTGAGTTCTTTTTATGTTACTTAAATGTCTTATTTCTATTTTGATATGAAACTCAAAGTAATTTGTATAATATGATAAAAAATGCTTTCCGAGATAGATTTTGTTAATCCTACTATCTGGGAGACTATCTTGATTCTAATTCCTATAGTAGATCATCCAACTTTACCAAAGGAATATAAGGTGATCTCAAGAGTATTAGTATCTAGTAAAAGACCCATTCTTTCTAACTTGATCGATCTCTTTCAAAGGAGTTTCTTTCCACAAAAAGTATATGAATTTCAATTACATCCACAAATATAAATAAAAAATGGTATTTATCCATGAAGAAAAACTTGGAAAAAGCTTATGATAAGCTGAAGTTGGTATTAGAATAATAATTCGATGAGGGATATTTATCACACCTAACAATTTTTATTCATCCAAAAAAACATAACATTTGAAGAATGAGTTCAAGATTTTCTTAAATAACATCACAAAGGAAAATAATTGGAAACTCAACGTTTTAAATATCATATTGGAATGCAAAAGCAACGGCTGGAAATAAAAGAAAAGGACCAGACAAAAGAATAATGTTGATCAATATCTAAAAGTTGATGTTGATAACAAAGCTATTTTTTAAAAAAATTACTTTAAATATTTTTTCACATATAAGGATAAAAGTTCCAAATTCAAATACTATAATGTAATGGAGTACAGATTATTTTTTTTTTTTCAGAGATAGAACAACATAGTAAGGTATATTGTGATTGGTAAATGATAAAGAATAGAAATTTATAAAATATATGATGCTAGAGTAGTTTCTAAGAATAAGATAGAAGTTAATTGATAAACAAAATTCAAGAATAAATCTCTTTAACAAAAAAGAGATAAATATGTTTGCGGATATGTTCGAGTAAATGTTTCACATTATTTATGTTTTGTGTGATACAGCAAAAGGAAAGTAAGGAAAACAAGCATGTCATTGATTACCGTTTTATCTCTTGTTTTGTCAGCTTCCATTGCAAACTCAGTAATAATATTGATAAATTTTTATCGAAATAAAATACATTTTTAATACATTTTATGTGGATTGCTCTTTAAATTTGACAAGCTGTCGGCAAGATCTAATGTTAGTGGCCTTGATTACGAACTCATCATGCGATGGTGGAACCATCATTATTAGAGAAAAAAGGAAGCATGAATAATGATGAAAGTTTGAAAATTCTTTTTAAAATAAAATATAATATCATTTTTAAAACGTTAGACCAAATAAAAATAATAATAATAAACTATGAAAATTGAAAAATAAATAATTAGATAAGGGTATCTGTTAAAACAATAAAATTATAAGGACTTTTAGAAAAAATAAAATAAAATAATTTTTTATAAGATTAAATTAGTTTACAATAGATTAATTTGAATATGTTCACCCATATAACTTCTTGTTAACTGTAATTTTATAGATTTTTTTATTTTTTTAAAGTTCTTATAAAAAAATTGTCCAAACATATTTAAATTATTTGAAGATTATATGTTTAAATATATATTTTGGTTCTGTGATATTTGTTAGCAAATGACAAAATACTTTTCTTATGAATGTAGAAATTTTAACGGAAAAAATAATTTGGCTTTTTCTTCCTTTTAAAAGTGTTTACAAAACCAATATATATATATGTGTGTGTTGAAGAAGCACTAATGCCAAGTTTATGAAACTTCTTGTTAAGATTAGATGTTTTTAAAACACAAAATTATCAATTTAAAAAGCTCTTTTATTAGAAAAAAAGATTAGGAGGAGAAAAAAAAAAACCAATTTATATCAGTTCACTCACATTCAAAACTAGTTCTAAATTTATATAAGTTCATTCGAGAATTTTTACCTAGCATTGTTTTTTCTCTTGTATAAATAGAGATTCCTCAAATACCAAGTATTATTATTATTATTATTATTATTATTATTATTATTATTATTATTATTATTATTATTATTATTATTATTATTATTATTATTATTATTATTATTATTATTATTATTATTATTATTATTATTA
>Ga0099824_1006501_pt1 | contig 16004 bp, 6 predicted proteins | sample SiratrowhiteBW_FD_76837 | JGI IMG/M metagenome (GOLD analysis project Ga0099824, IMG submission 76837) | Root nodule microbial communities of legume samples collected from California, USA - Siratro white BW | ecosystem: Host-associated > Plants > Roots > Nodule | place: USA: California...
AACAACAACAACAACAACAACAACAACAACAACAACAACAACAACAACAACAACAACAACAACAACAACAACAACAACAACAACAACAACAACAACAACAACAATAATAGTTTATTAAAGTTAAAATATTAGATTGTTTATTAAAGTTAAAAATAGTTTACATATATTTCTTTTTTAATCAATTATAAACGTTGGTATAAACTAAAAAATAAAATAAAATGAATTGATAGGTTTCTTTACACCCAATCTTGCATTATTTATGGGTCAAAGTCAAACATAATTTATATATTATTCTCTTTTATAATAAATTATATGACTGTCAACGGATAAAATATAACATATAAACTCTTATTTATATAATATTATATAGTTATAACAACTTAATATGACATAAAATAAGATAATCAGATATACAATATAATAGACTAAATAAAATAAGTTTGTAAATTATTATAATAACGTGTTTGCAACATAAAGACTCTCTTTCGATCTTGATTACAAAACAACATTATTAACTTAAACTTGTAAAGATTGAAAAAAATATCTTATATAAAATGGCTCTATTTATTATAAAAAAATCACTAAACCCATTTCATTTAGTTTATTTTATTATATTTATATTTTCTTTATTTATAAAAATAACATAGAATGAGTACACCATTTTGTCATGATCAATTTGTCATGATGAACTTGTTTTGAACAATATATTCTTAAATGTCTAACCTTTATTTACCCTTAAATACTTTTAACTCAGTCTCATATCTTAAACATTTCTAGTTTGACCATGTGTTTTGAGCATCTTTAGGTCAATCTTACATCTTGAACACATTTGCCTTAGTCACTCACCTTTAACATTTTTAGTTGACTTCATGTTTTGAACATGTTTAACTTGACTTCACGTCTGGAGTCTCTTTAGGTTTTTAGGTTGGTTTAACATCTGAAAACTCTTTAGTTTGACTTCATACGTTGATCATCTTTAGTTTGGTTCTACGCTTTAAGCCTCTCATGTCTGACTTAACATCTTAAGCTTCTATACCATGATATTGAGCCTTAAACATTTATATCCTAATTTTACACCATGAACATTTCTAACACAACTACATGATTAATTTAAGTATTTTAAGTTGGCTTTGCACTTGGAGCACCTTTAATTTGGTTCCATACCCAAAACATTTAGCTCGACATTACTCCAAAAACATTTTTAACTCATGTTTTTCCCTTGAGCATTTTTTGCCCAACTTCATGCCTTGAGCTTTTTTAACTAAATTTCACAACTTGAAAATGTTTAGCTTAGTCTCATCTATTGAGCATGTTTAGCTTGTCATGTACTTTACGCAATTCTTTATTGTGAAACAATTATTCTTGAATATTCAAAAGGTAAACATTGCACTTTATCAAGTGTATACATCAAATTTTCACTAATAAAGACGTTGAATCATAACATTAAACTATACTTAGTATAAACAACACAATGTATTGTCTCAATTTAAAAAGGCAAACATCATACTTTACAGATTGTAAACATCAAGTTTTACCATGATTTAAACTTCTATCTATCTTTAATATACACATCACGTTATGTTATATCAATTCAAAAGATAAATATTAAATTTTATCAAATATAAACATCAAGATTGACTATCTCATATACGGACTCGTAGGATCATACTATATTAAACATATATATCGTATCATGATATTAAGTTATATAAAACATAAACATTTAGCAATTAACATTATGTTATAATATTGAGTTATATTAAAAATAATCATCTAGTTATATTCCACATATAATTATTCTTAAGCATAAATGAATAATACGATATATTACACTTTAACATAATGCAAATATTATCTCATATGAGCTTAGAAAATGTTTTTTAGTATCAAATTAAATCCTTTTCATAATACTCAAACTTAGATTTTCAACGAATTCTCAATGTCAACATTTTCTATTTCAAATTAAGTTATTTATAAGTTGGACTACAATACTCAACCTTTTTATTATTTCAATTTTATACATTTTAAGCAATTTCTTGAAGAATTCTGATAGAATTCAAATCTTGAATTTAATTTGTATATCAAACTTTACTTTTCAATATTACCATGATTGATACTTAAATTTTTGAAGTTAATTTTTAAGAAAACTACTAGAAAATGAAATATAGTCTACGGATATTGTCATTTAAAAGCTCATGAACTCTTTATTAAGTTATTTTACTGTTATTATTTCAAGCAATAGTTACTCATAAATGAAAAGTATTGCAAATAATAACTACAACAATGAACACTTTTAAAATACTCTGGAATGCTATATTGCTGACAAAAAAAAAAAAAAAAAAAACTCTGGAATGCTATAAACGTGTAAAGAAAAATGTATCTTGAAGTTTTACTTAACTTGGACTAACGTCAAATTACACAATCAAGGCAATTTCATTCAAATATTCTATATATGCTTAATTCATATTCTATCCACATATCAGAATATCAGTTATTATTTTATTATATATTATAAATTAACTATTTGTTAATAATAAATCAATTATATAATTATCAATAGATAGAAAATTTAATATATTAACTTTTATTTTTAATATATTATTTAATTACAACAAGTTGATATAACTATATAATAAAAAGATATATAGATTTAATGATAAGAACATAAAAACTTATTTTATTTTATTTATACATCAAAGTGTCATTTGTATTTTAAACTTTATTCATTATTGTGTTCAATATTATAATCAACAGTTTATTAAGATTCAAAGAAATTGGAGAATATATATTTAAAAAATCTAGAGGCAAAGATTTAATTTCCAAGCTAAAGTTGTGGGTTGTGGGTTCCTCCTTTGAAATGACGTCCTGAAATATATTATTGATACTCCTTCGTGCTAAGGATTCTCATGCGGACAAATCTTTGGTGTTATAATAAATCCTATAATATAATAGTAATAAATATTAAAAAAGTACAAATGAAAGTGTTAAATACGTCATCAGTCCTTTATAACCTACACACCGATGTTAAGGCAGACTTTTAATAAGCCTACATAGACTAGGATTAACTCTAGGGAAGATTTTGAAAGTTTAGAGAAAGATTATAGCATTTTAATAATGTAAAATACATGTATTATAATATTTAAAAATTATTTTCTCATTTTATGTAATATAGAATCAATTATTTAAGTATATATTATCATTTAAAAATCGAATTTTGTCCATTTATTTAATATATATAAAATTTTATTGCCTTTTAGTTTCTATGCACATAGAGATATACTTTATAAAAATATATAAGCGAAAGATTTTTTTTTCTTATTATTATCTGAACAAATTTTATTTTATTAAACACAATTTTGTTGAAAAAAAAAGAAAAAAAGTATCAAGCATAACTCACTACAATGAACTCGTGTTTTTTCAAACAGGAGTTCATATCATACTTTGGATTGAAACTTTCCTTTGCAAACTTTGATCAACTGAAACTAACATTTCCTTGATTCTGAAAAAGAAAAAATCAACCTAACATGTACCAAGGCAATAAATGGGTACCATGCAATGGTAAAGTTCATTTAATTTAAAATAAAAATTGCCCAGTTTATTAATTTTCGTGGTGCAGTTTAATATGATGTATGGAGCTATATTCTATAGCTGTACGAATGAAAATTTTCTTTGTTTACCCAAAAAAACATTGTTTGAACACTCTTCATCATGACCCGAAATTACTTTTTTTTTTTTTCAGGAGGTGTTGATTGTGCAAAACAATTGACTGCCAACACAATCAGTTCTTGGAGTTTTACCCCCATAACTTTTCATATCATTTAACCAAATAGGACCCTCAATTGAATAATTTGAGTTGAAAAAAATGACCCCTTAACTACACTTCATTGAAGATGGCCCATAGGTATCCCTTTCAATGGGAAGAGGCCATCATCACCTTTGGAGCCTCTATCCCCTTAAGGACAAACTTTAATTATCCACGCAAGCCAAGGGCCCAACCTTATTAACAAGGCGTTAATCGAATTAATTGTAATAATTGTTGGGTCAACCACCCTAATTGCAACATAGGTTTCACATGTCTCTTGTCAAGTTGTGCTACGCTTTATAGGTCATTTTTTAAGACATCCTACCAACTAATGACTAATGTTTGTCCCTAATGAAAGAAAGGTTTGGTCATTATGGTTATAATGTTGTGTTAGTCAACAATAAAACAAAATAGCATTTTGTGCCAAATTTATAAAGTTCTAAATCAGAAATTGCCTAGCACATTATTATTGTCCCTTTTTCCTCAAAACCAATACAATCAATCATACCCCATCTTATCATTACATATTCCTCACAAAAGATGGTGTTGAAAATCATTGCCATATTCGTAAACCCTTTTCTAAAATTCCACTGTTTAATATTCCAATCCCCTTGCTTTTTCCATTTGTTTATGCATCTAATCTAGCCACTCTTTGGTTGATCATTGAATCTGATTCTTTCAAGCATTGTCTTTCCATACAAACGATGCAACAACCAATTTAGGAATTTCAGCTTGCTTTACATACATATGTGCAAACACCCACTCGTTTCTTTGAAAATTGTACCTCTTCTCTCTTGTTCATGAAAAATGGTAGCACAAAGTTGACAACTTTTTTCCCCAAAGAAAAAAATGGTTGCAAAATAGGGGCATTATTACCTCCCCACATAAAGCAAAGTCCCCAAACCTCAAACTTCTTGTGGCCCACAACAAGCTTCATGTGTCAAATATTTTGCTTGACTCTAAATGTCTCCATTCCCTACTTCTCCCTCATCAAACGCTATTTTTCCATCTTGGTCCCCCTTAAGCCAATCAACCCGTGAGCTTGTGGTCCCACAGCCAAGTCCATTCAAATGTGGATTCATTGAAGTAAGCAATCCACTTCAACCATCACCATATCAAATGTAGTAGGAATTGCCCAAAATATATCCAATCAACATCTCCTGTCTCACCACATCTAAAAATAATTATTCAAATCCACATCCCCTAGTTTCGGGACTACCCTAAAGATTTTATCCATCCACAAATCTTAGGGACTTGCCCCCACTTCTTGATTCAACTTAAAAAACTTTAGGAGACTATCTCAAGTTTTATCCATTAGAACATAGAAAGAAGATCACTTTGATTGTACAAGAAAAGAAACTGATAATTCACATTATGTTGTGGCAATATATTACAATGAGAAATGAGAAACATGAAGGGCATGTTCCACAATTTTTCACTCCAACCCATTTTGTCTTTTACACCCCCACAATCCTATTTTCATCACTCCACTTAATCATACCAAAAGAAAACATAGATATATATCCATATATAATATCTCAGTTGTGACGGTGATGGACACACTCAGCTGGTGTGACTGGGAACCTAGCAGTGTCAGAGCAATAGTCATAGAAGATGTGTCTGGCCCTCACCCACTTAAGCTGATGGCTCTGGTGCAAGTTGAGTTCAGCCAAATTTGGCTCGTCCCACCAATACTTCTTACCCTCACTGCTGCTGCACCGTTTAGAGTTCTCCATTGCAGCCACTGACACAGGGCATTCACAAGCATTGATTTCAAAGTTCTTGAAGGTGGCAAAGAAGGGTCCGTGGCTCCAATCCGTCTTCACACGACCACCCTGGGTGGCCCAATCGTCAGCATTCCATATAGAACTGTACACACCCATCGGTTGGTCCTTCGGATAAGGAATTCCCTTGTGCTCCATGTTTGTGTGCACTCTTATTGGCGTTTCATCCACCAAAAACCTGACCATGTAAAAAACATGTATAAGTTTTAACCAAGAATGTAACAGTTTTTTTTGTTCGCCAAAACAACAAGGTAAATTTGATTCCACTTATATTTGTATGTACGACATGCATAAATTAAAGCGCATGGGAACATATGTACGTACATATGCTCTAAGGACTCATGGATTGCCCAAGATTCGTTCTTTTTCATGGGTTTCTTTTTGTGTAACCCCCAATGGGTACACAGTGAAAACAAGTCTGTGATGGCTCAACCACAGTAGGGGAAAAAGCACGCTATTTCTGGTTTTCTTTACAGCTTTATTCAGACCCTTTGTGAAGAAGCATTATTCCCTCTCTATTGTCAATTTTTGTTTATATATATAACAGTAAAGTTACACTTAATGCACAAAAATTAAGAAGGGGAATGGGTGCTTACACAACTTGACGCTGATTCCAGAAGATGGAGTATGAGTGGAAATCCTTGGTGGGGTCGAACCAAAGGTCAAGCCTCTGTTCCCTGTTGCCCACTCCGTTCACATACACGTTTGTTTGGACTGAGTATGGTTCCCCTGTGGTGTTGCCTAGAAACTCAAAATCAAACTCGTTGTGGTTTGGACCCTCCGATGACATCTACATCAAATCAATAATCATCGTGTCAGACTCATTCAGATTCCTCAATTATTGAAACCAAAAAAAAAGTGAAAAAGTCTATTCAACCACAGAATAATATATGACTATTAGGTTGATCATGGTGAAAGTAAAGTTCCCCAGCAGAATTTAACCAAGCATTGGTTCGTAGATCACAAAAAAGGGACAAAAGTAATGAATGCGAATATTAATTGGATGGAAAGTAAATCACGAGGGTAAATGGTAGTAGGTAGCTGCAACAGATGGGTGTGTTAATAGTCTTTCCATGGATTCCAAAAACAAAAATTTTTGCACGTAAGAAAAGCATTGTTTACATTGATTTCAATTGAATGCATTAATTGAAGTTCCAGAGGTAGACCATCTCCATAGATGACTAATGATGAAGAGTTAACTCCACATAGTCAAGCTAATAGTATCACTAATGATGATTAATTGAGTTTTGTTATATCAAGTGAATACTAACAATCAACATATCATAATAAGAATAATTTTTTTGTTCACTTACATAGAAAGCAGTAACAGTCCCAGCAGAGTCACCTTCCACCAGCTTAAGCTGGATGGTCACTTTCCCATACATATACTTGCTTTTGGATCCAAAACCAGCCCCTGAAAATGTCCCTCTCAATATTAATGACACAAAACCCAACATTTTTTCTCCACAAGAAACATCATAATCTCATTATTGGATTGCTCATTAGGGGCATCAACTAGTCAAAGATCATGACTTAGAGGCTAACAAAGACAACGTTGTAAAAAACACAGTGGCTTTACCAGAATAATTGTCAAGTTTGAGTTTGAGGAGATCTCCTTCGTGAACGAAGTGATCAAAAGCCCAACTGGGTTGGAAAAGTCGATCAAAGTTGGAGGTGGAAGCCACGGCATTAGCCACCCCCACAACCAACATAAGACCCACAAGGAATCCTAAGGAGCGAAACATCCTTAAAAGGGAACAGAAGAGTATGGGGAGAGCAGAGTGGAAGTTCTGAAAACACTGAGTGGAGAAGAGAGTTGGAAGTGAGAAGGGTTTTATAGGCAAAATGTGTTTGAAAGTGGCTTGTGAGATAAGCTGGTGCTGCATTCCCACGGTACACATCATGGAGGAGTGTGCCACATCAGCCTGCCAGGGTGGATTTCAAATACCAAGAAAAAGACATAAACGATGATGTGGTGCGTGGCAAATGGTGCCGTTACTATGCCATGTAACAGCTGGCAAAAGCTGTTCACTCTTGAAGCTCCACTGGGCACCCACTGCACTGTCACAACACTTTCTTTAATCAAATTCAAAAACAAAAACACTACCACCACCATCCAGTAACCAACAACATTTTAATGTAGTAACATTGCTTACAAGACACAAATTTTAGGATTTGAGTTAAGCAGAGAAGTGGGGGAAGATGTGAAATGGAAGTGTATTAATTTATCATAAATGGCCTAGAGAGTAGAGAGTGTTGATGGATGGTACAGAATGGGTGGATATGGAAAAAATGGTGCAGAGCAATAAAATGATGTGGTGTTGTTTGATGGATAAAGAAGGTGATGGTGACGATCCAGCTGTCATCGGTAGTACAACTTTGAAAATCTCTGCCATGCTCCATCACAACCTTCTCCTTCCACAATTCATGGCAGCATCGCAACCGTAGCCAGTACCAGACACGCGTGTCTTACAATCTTGCTGCATTTTTGTCCCAACTCGAAAAGTTGATAAAATTTTCATTTTGGATATTTTGGAATGCGTATCTGCTTCTGTACATTTAAGAGATAACATCAAAACAAAATAGAAGGGTATGGGAAGCAAAACGAGATAAAAACGGAAAATAGAAATATATAATTTAAATAAAGGTATATTTATATTAAAATAGATAAATTTCTAGCTATTAAAATTGTGGATAAATTTAAAGATTTTACAGAAAATAGAAAAAAATCGTGTTGGTTAAAATTTAAATACGTAGCCGTTGCGGTTTTCACGATGTTTTGTTTTGCTGACGGCGTTTCCAGCTGGAGGGTACAAAAGCGCACTTACTAAAAGGCCCCGCTTTGTGACGTTTTTTTAATCTATACTTTGTAGTAATTCGTAATTTTAAAATGATTATATTCTCGTAAACTCGTATAACGATAATAATATTCGTTCGTCATTTATCTCCAATTGCACGTGCAAGAGGATTACCTATGCACTTAATACTAGATTATTAGTGGGAATTAGGTTCGGATAATTATTATTTTTTAAAATTTAAAAGTTATTAAATATATACTACTGTTCCATTTTTTTTTGCCTTGCAATTTAGCATTTTTTTTAGTTTTTTTCATTCAAATATCTGTAATCCAAACACGTGACAAGAGTGAGAGGAAACGGATAGACCCTATTTGGTGGTCCAATTAAATTATTTGGTCCACTCTAATATAATTGTATTTTGGGTAAAAATACATTCTCTTTTTTTTTCGAAAATTGTTAAATTTGATTTTAGATTTTTCGAAAAAAAAAATAATGTACTTTTAATTTTAAACTACAACTCTCTTATATCTCTAAGTAATTAAAATAAAATTTTAATTACATATGCCAGGTTGCAACTTTCAACCCCTCATTTTCAAACTAAAAACTGTACGACTTATTTCAATAATTTCAAAAAATTGAAATATATGGTTTTAAATTATTTGTAATTGATTTTCTTTCTAAATATTTGTTTGGACATATAGATTGAAATATTTTACATTTCAATTTTCTCATTTTAATAAAGTAATTGAATATTTTTGTCTAGAATTATATTTTTTTAAAGCCTTTATCTTATTTATGCTTACAAAGACACATGATTTCTTTTAACTGCTTTATACTGGACATTAAAATGTTTTAGCCAAGTAATATGAGATACTCATGTACTTATTCAATGTGTTGTCTTTTCCTCTAATATTTTTCTCTGAATTTTCTCGTTAAAATTTCAATTAAATTTTCTTAGTTAAATATTGTCCCTTGTTTTTTCCGCTTAATTTCTTGATTTTCGTAATTTCTATAGAGATTCAATCATCTTAAAAACACAATCCTTTTATAATTCCAGTATTAAGCTAACCTTAATTAGTATTTACTAGTGAATCAAGGGGAACTAATACATGAGTATAAAAAGAAAAGAATAATTATAATGTTGAAAAGGCAATGTATTGGGGATGATGAAGTGCGATTAACACAGACTGGAGATTGCAGAAAAACCATACTTTCCCTCAATTTGATAATAAAAAAACTCTTACCCCAATCCATCTTCATTATTCAACACTTCTCCCTTCACAAATCTAAAAACAGAACCTCAAATTTAAAAAAAAAAAAAATTGACTTTACCTTTCCTTTCGGTTTGTTCTATATTGGCAGATATGTTAAAGTTCCATGTGAATTCCACATTCCAGATGAAAAATATTTTTAAAATGAACCAATTTAGCAAAAACCATTTATAAATAGTAATAATATATAAATCAATTGAAAAGTGTGTGCTTTTGCTGAGACAGTAGTGTACAATAATTGTACGGGTCGTAGTTGAAGCAATTTTTTATGATGAACGTTCACTTTAATATTACTATCTTCTGGCAAAAGTTACACTCCCCAATATATTTTATCTATTCACCATTCACAATAATATTCATTTATTTCTATTACAAATCACATTATATTATTTCAAATACCTGTGACAAAAATATCATAACTTTTACCATTCTTTTATAATATAGTGCTAAAATCAAGACACGCCTGCATAATTAAATTGTATAATCTGTCATTGAAGTAACAGATTTACTAGAAATCTTTTGAAAACAATGAAATTGCAAATTGCTCGAGAGATGAGATGAGTGATTATTACCCAAAGGGTGTTTTCAGTTTTCACCATGAGGCATTGATGGTTTCGTGTAGCATATGAGTGTTGGTTTGTGAAAGTGTGTGTGAAGTGAGGTCAGAAGAACAGAGGTAAAAATATTAATTATTACTGTGATGTAGAGAAGAGAGGAAGTAGGCAATGAATGAGAAATTTTGGAAAATTGTGTAAGAAGAAGGTAAGGGCCCACTTTTAGTTTTACTTGTGGAAATAGGCTTCCCTTTTCAGCATTCACTGCTGTACTGTAATGTACTGTCTTTCTTTCATCACGCCAGCACTCTATAATTAGAGTTGCTTTCTTATGCAGAAAACTATCAGACCTTCAGCTCCATGAAATTTGTTCTGTAATAAACCCTTCTCAAAAACAACTCCAAGAAACAAATGCTTATGAAATTCATTACTTCACCCATTTTTTACGTATCCAATTAGATCACTTGAAAAGAAATGCAGAACTTGATTTCATAATAAAATACTATACTTAAATGAGTTAATGACTATATCAGTTCAAAATATTATGAAATAAGTTGTTAATGATAACACACACAATAATGAATTATATCATAAAAATAGTTATTTAATCATTAAAAATTATGATAATAACACACACATATATAATAAAAGTTAAATTTTAATGAGTTGTGTGTGTTTATATAATATTATAAAAGATATAATATAGCGTATTCTCGTAGTTCATAATCTTTACCATTGTGATTATTGATTTCATTTGCAGTAAGGAGTTAAGAACTTTAATTGGAAGACTAATTACATGCATGTTCTGTTCCCCCCTCTTGTTTGATATATTATTGTGTATCATCATCTAAATCAATATAAGAAGATGAAAAATCGTTTGTTTGGGAGTGACAAGGAGAAACTCAGGATAAAAGAATAGTTAATGTTCATATTTTTATACATTTCAAAATTAAATGGAAACTAAAATTAAAATGTAATACTAATATATGTATTATATATATATATATATATATATATATATATATATATATATATATATATATATATTTTTTTTATATTATAAAAAAAAAAAATAAAATTTAAAATAAATATATATATTATATATATATATATATATATATATATATATATATATATATATATATATATATTTCTAAAATATTAGAAAACAAAAATGCATTGCATGGAATTTTGATTTGTAAAAAGAAGTTCGAATTTGGTAATTATTTTGGCAAGTGTTTGATTTATAGAATTGTTGTTCCAAAAGGGTTTGCTCAAAAGAATATTCTCAACTCAAGGGTATAATTCTTTTTACACTCTCCTAATTTTAGCCTAATGCCTAAATTCCTAAGTTTTACTGTGAAAATTGAAATCAAAAATTTATTTGAGTTTTATTATTAAACTTATCTCGTATAGACATTTCTAATTTTTTGTAGATGGGTTGGAGTAACTCTTAAATGTTTCTTTTTATTTGATTTATTTTTAGCTGTCCAAGAAAAAAAATTATTATATATTATTAACACCATTTATATTTACATTGGATTCTTACTTTTTAGACTTTTTTAATCTAAAATTTAAATCCGAAGTCTTATTTAAAAAACCGAAATACGATATGGGTTAATGAATGATATAATTCTAATTTATTTATTCAAAAATATCTTCTATCTATTCATTGTGCTAAAATTTCATTTATTTCTAGATATTATTATTATTGCTAGTGCTGATATGCTGTTGTTGTTTTCTCTTATTTATAATAAATGTAGTGCATATTTTATACTCTTTTTTCTATTTATAAGAATCGATTACTTGACGAAACAAGATTAAAAAAAGTTATTTAATTTAATTACTAACAATATATAAAGTTATCCTAAGTTTATATTTTTATTCAAAAACTAATTAACATTATCATTAGTACTCTTCTCTCTTTTAATATTTGTAAATACAACTAGTATTTAATATTCTTTAGGGTTACTATTTTAGTTTAAAATTAATTAATGTCAAGAACATTATGGGTTAGATTTTATAAAAAAAAAAAAAAAATACTAGTTTAAATGACGAAGTACGTAACTTTTAAATTCTTTATAATACTTCAAGAAGTTTGTGAAATTCATGTGAATGACTTTAATATTCTTTTTAGTGAGACATGGGAAGAAAAAGAAGAAGGGAAATGAGCATATTTTCAAGGATGGTGAAGATAAAATAAGAGTAAAAAGTTGACCAAGGAAAATAATATTGTATTAAAAGCTGAAAATAACATTTCACCACTAAAGCTTAGAAAAATGAAGTCCTAGCTTATGTTAAATTGTTTAAGTCAAAGAGACTTCAAACTAAGATAGATTTTATCAACATTATTGATTAGTGGCACTATCAATCTAAACAAGATCACGGGCATTCAAAAGACGAATCTAAATTTGGCTTTAAGTCAAAGATTAAGTCATAAGAAATGTGTAATCGTTTTTGTCCCATGCAGCATAGTAATATCTCATACTTTTTGTTGTATGGCTAGACATGAAATATCAAAGCAAGAAACAATGGTAATCTAAGATCTTAAGGATTATCCAATAAGAATGAAAAAATGGTGTTGTAAATGTTTTAAATGGGATAAAAGAAATAAAAAAATAATAAAGTGAATTACATTAATAATTTTGAGATTTTTTGAAATTATATAAGTTTTTCTTTTCTTTCTATTTTACCCTTACTTAAAAAACAACATTATGTTAACCTCCATAATTTTATCGAAAACATTATCTTTTGTGTCCCTAGAAAGGAGATTAATGTAAGTATCAAAAAGGTGAAGGACGCTTATTTTCATTGATATTATGAGAAAAAGATATATTTTAGCTAAAAAAGTTGTCTATGAGAATAACAAATTCATTATTATTCTAGAAGGAATGAATTTTATTCTTGCTATCACTGTGAAAATTTTACTGATAGATAAGCTATGCATAATTTTTAATCTTGAAATTTGTCTTAATTTTGGTCAATTTCTATCTAAGTTGTCTAAAAAACTTTCAAGCAAAAGGATTCTCTGACCTTAGTATGGAAAAGTTAACTTTGGAGACAATCGTTGATTATTATTTTTTCATTAATTTAGTGTAATTCTAATTAGAATGTAAATGAGTAGTTAAAATATAAGTAACAAATTTAAGTAAGTACTTTATTATGAACAAGATATTTTCTTATGAAGATTTTTAAGCTTTTCTATTTAAAATCAAAGTCAAAATAATTTTTATAATTTCTAAAAAAATTAAATATTTAAATTAATCTTATTTTAATTTGTTTAATTTTTTAAATCCTTTGTTTGGATAAGATAATTCAATTTTATTTAATTTTAAAATATTTTAAATATCACAAAATGTAAAAAAACTTTGGCTGTTAAAAAAAACAAAATATAAAAATTTAGTTAAATATTAAATAATTGTTAACAAATAAAAATCAATACTTATGATCTCGGTAGTCAATCTTAATTTATTTTATTTTTAAGTTAAAGTTGGTAAAAAAAATTTCAACTCATATTGATAATTTTCTTTTTTTGAGTGACGTTAAACAAGATTATTTTTAATTGATGTCAACTACACTTATTTATGCTGGAATTCGTCAATATTATTCTTATGATTTTTTTTTTTGACTTTTTTAGTTGAAAAATGTCTACTGAAAAAAATCCTAACATGATAAAAAAATTATTAAAAACATTAATATTAAATTTAAGTATGATATATATAATGAAAAAAGTAAATAAAATTCAATTCATATAAATAAGAATAGTCTCATCGATACTCACTAACAATCTTGACTCAAGTGAGAAAGAAAAATACTTTACCAAAAGAATAATAATCGTAGCACTATAAATAAAAAGGCTCTTATTAACATCAATGTAAAAGTAATACTTTCAATAATGTTTCGATCTCAATTAAACTAATCCTAATTCGATTACTCCGAAGAGAAAATATAAAAAGAAGAAATATAAAAGTGAAAATATGAAGAATTTAAAATTTTTATTTTCTGAGTGGAACTTAAAATTTTCTATTTTAAGTAATATATTTTTTTATAAAATTCAAAATTTTTTATCCAAATAATAAATTTTGTCAAAAATTGTCATAAAATATTTCAAATTTTCAATAAAAATAAGTCACTCTCTTAATTTTTTTTCTAAACATACTGTTAATGTTTTTTCAGAGTCGTTAATTAAATAATAATTTTGCTTAATTTTAGTTACGAGATATAAAAATAATGGTCATCTTTTAAAATAATTTATGTTTAATTTAATTTGTTTTATATAAAAGATGTCATTTATATTTGGTTTTTATTTTTTATTGTAACTTGAATAAGTCTTCTATGACGTGACTATTTTAATGTTTTATAATTTGTTATATATCTTTTGTGTAAACCAATTATATATGTTTTTTTTCAATTAAATTAGTGCTATTTTAAGAAAAATAATATTAAGATATTTACGTTTTTATAAGTTGAAATATGTAATTATTTATTTTTGTTTGTAATGATGACATTTTTTATGGATTTGTTTTTAGTTTAGGATTTGGTTGATTTGTGACTTAAGTTCATTTTTTGTCTTGTAAATTAAAACAATAAAATAAAATAGAAATTAATTATGGTAAATTTAATTCTAATTACAAAATATTAGTGAATATGGACCTGGAAAATTTCGAAAAAAAATGAAAAAAAAAGTTATTTAGGAGAGATTCCTAGCTTCTCACAATTTGTTGTTTAGGTTTTGGTTGTGATTAGTAAATAAATTATCTAAATACATAACTTAGTTTACAACAATAAATGGAAAAATCAATTAATAAATTATATAAATATGCATTAATTTATAACAATAAATGTAAGAAAGATTTTCAAATTCAAAGAATAAATGCATAGATTAGATTAATTATTAATTTCGTATGTTGACTCTAAACTTTATGTATGTGAACTAAAATTGATATAACCTCGCATCAGTTGAGAGTCAAATTAAACTGCCCACATTTTAAAATTAGAAAATATTTAAAATTGTGAAAATTTAATGAAGTATTGTAAATTTTAATTTCAACTTGTAAATAATTTTAATTTTAATTAATAAATTAAAAGACATAGCAAAACCCTACATTAATTAATGTGGTTGGAATTGGACTTGTAAGTATATACATATTGCGGTCCTTCAATCCAATCATGTAATAGGCTGTTTTAATATGAAAATTACTTACACATCATTTACTTAAGTAATTAATTATATAAGCTAATAAATCTTATATTGTCATATGAACATTTTCCAATCTTGTAATTTATTTCAAAGTATTTTGTCAATTTAGAAAAAAATATTAAATTAACATGTCCAACTAAATACTTAAGTAGGCCTATAATTACATTTTAACTCTTGGCATAATGGTTAAAACTTGTATATTTAATTTTTTTTTATACTTTTTGAAGACAAATATGAAATGAAAGAGTATAGGAAATTTTGTGGATTAAATTTGGTTCCAAAAAAACCACAAATATCTACCTTGTCAACATCATATGCAAACAAAGACTAGGGCCAAATCAATCTCTATCATCAGTCACGGACACATAAAAATGGTAATTCGTAAGGAAATTGTCAATTAAGATTTTTGGCTGTTGCTACTTGCTCCTTTGTCTTTTTTCTTGAATTTTCAACCTCAATCAAGTTTTACCACCCTCCACGCACTCAAATGTAGGATAAAACTCGTGATGTTCTGTACATAAAAAAGAATATAAATTAATTAATATATATATATATATATATATATATATATATATATATATATATATATATATAT
>Ga0099824_1006503_pt1 | contig 16002 bp, 7 predicted proteins | sample SiratrowhiteBW_FD_76837 | JGI IMG/M metagenome (GOLD analysis project Ga0099824, IMG submission 76837) | Root nodule microbial communities of legume samples collected from California, USA - Siratro white BW | ecosystem: Host-associated > Plants > Roots > Nodule | place: USA: California...
TATTTTTTTTTTTTTTTTTTTATATATATATATATATATATATATATATATATATATATATATATATATATATATATATATATACTCCTGTTTGGTATTTAATCAATTTTTTAATTATCCAGACGAATTAAAGATCAAATTGGTTAAGTAAAATAATCTTATATTAATAAGTCACCGTTATTTGAAAATTATTTTATTATTTTAAAATCATTATATACATATATATGTATATGTATATATATATATATATATATATATATATATGTATATATATATATATATATATATATAGAGAGAGAGAGAGAGAGAGAGAGATTCACCAATTTAATAAGCGTATTTCTGATTATAAAAAACGAATTTTTTTGTTTTCTCAAAAAAAAAATTGAATATCTTTTAAATTTTATCATTTTTAAGTTTTTTTAAAACTAATTATACTTTTTTATATTTAAAAAATATTTCGGATAAAATTGAGTGTTGAGTATATATATTTACTTTCTTTGTAAAGTGAAATACATGGTTAATCAAAATTTTATGTATATGAATGATGAATAAGTAATAAGTAAAACGACAATATGATCAAATATCAAGTAAGGCTCCACCAATTAATTGTAAGAAGAAGAAAAAATTACGGAAAAAACATATGTGAAAGTATAAGCAACAATAAAATAAAAAGGATCCAACCTTAAAGAATGAGATATTTGTGAGAATGGTTCGAGAGACAATTTTTTTTTTTTTAAATTTTGGATTTTTAACTTTTATTTTGCAGTCATATCCTAAGCTCATTTATCCTAAGATTATTTATCAAATTTAAAGAAATCTTGCAAGCCCTGATAAAGTAAGTTAAAATTAATTTATGCATAAACTAATTTATATATATAAGCTCTCTAATAGTTTCTCTAAATTTATACATTTAACCTTTCATAAATTAGTTAATTTAATTTATGAAAAAAGATAATTTTAATTATTTTCATATTTTCTCTTTTAGTAGATTTTATGGAGAAATTCTTTAAACACATGAAATAATTTCTATAAATTAGTTTGTGATAATTTTAATTAAAAAGTTTACTACATTCTGAATGAAAGTGGTAACACTCACCACATTTTAGATTTGAAGTTAGCAAAACATTATGAGGATGCAAGCTGGAACTTACCTCTCTCGTATCACTTGCTGTTGTACGTAATTCCAAGATAATGAAACGTTAAAGGTTTCGATTGATGTTTCAACCAAGTTATTTTCACTTCTGATGTTATGGTCCTTTCTTTAGGTTGTTGTGGTTTGGTAAGAGTTCAATGGATGTATACGTTAAGATTCATACATCAAAACTTTCAAGGATTAATACTGATTATCAAGACAAAACTTTAATTTTGATTGAAGAGCGCTGTTAAGATATTTAAAGAATAACAAAACTTAGATGTAAAGCTTTCTTTAAATAAAAATAGAATCTCATTTATGTATGAGTAATGATTAGGTTGAGTGCATTCAGAGCTAACATGACCAATCAAACTTTACTTAAATTCAATATTTTAAAATTTTACATTGAATCATTTGACTCATCAGATTAATTAGATAAGGATTATTCGAGTTGCAATTAGTGGGTCATTCAAATTTAATTTGTTAGAAACAACCCATTTAAAAAAATTGACTTAGACTTATTTTAGTTTAGATAATTGGAATAATATATTGTTTTTTAATAGAAAAGAGAAACTTGTGTTTGACTTAATTTACTAAATTTTAACAAAAATGATCATATAAAAAATAACATACTTTATTAATAAATGATAAATAATTATTATATGGAATCATTACATGTTTTGCTAGAAATGTAATCAAACTTTGTTGACAATACTGATAGTTTGTCTTTAGATAGGGGACCTAGTCTAAAATGTCAATCATCCAATTTATTAACAGAGACATATTTTATTGAATTTGAAGTTGGGGCAAAGTTTTTCCTAGTCCCTTAGGATTTTCGAGAGCATAGATTCTGTGGTGCATCTTAGCAAAGTCAATCATCTTCATAGTGTGATTGTCCTATATTTCACTGATTTGATCAATAAACCTAATGGAACAATCAAATTTTATAGTTAATTGAGATACTGAAATGAGATTGAAGTTAAATCGTGGTATGTATAATACATTATGCAGAATGAATGTAGTAGAAAATATGATAGTTATGTTTGCATAAACTGTAGTTCCATTAAGTAACTTGATAGGAATATCAGGAATAATTCTATATGTAACAAAATTCTCTAAAGATAAGTCGTCGATACATGGAAATGTCTTCAAGGAGAGAACTCTCTTTGAAATGAAACTTTATTTGAGGATCATAGGAGGGATAAAAGGTTTGCATCCTAACAAGCCTGCAACATCTAGAAGCTCTAAAGTGTATCTCCTTTGGTTAAGGAAAATGTCTTTGCTTGATCTAGCAACTTCTAATTCAAGAAAAAATTTCATTTGACCAAGATCCTTAATTTTGAATAAGTAATCAAGTTGAAACTTGACCGAAGCAATCTCTTGAGCATAATTCCCTGTCAAAATCATATCATGTGGTTAGAGAAAAGGTTCGTGATTGTGTTCTTTGTTTGCTCCCTATCAACACTAAGTCACAGTCACAGGTTGCTGACATGTATAAAAACCTCTCATATCCAAGTTGTTCTTACATCTGTTGTTCAAGATGATTGAGGGGTATTAATAAATGATAAATAATTATAATGTAAGAATTATTAACAATTTTGTTAGAGTATATTACCGAATGATAGATAATTATTTTGTGAAGATTATTAATGATTCTGCTAGAGTAACTATTCTATTATGATCTTGTTATTCCATGTATTATATATATAGAGTAGTTTTCATCAAGTGAATAAGAAAAAAAAGAGAATATTTTTACTCTCATATTTTTTGTTCTTTTTTCTTTCATCTTTTCATTTTCATAATAAAATGTTCATATATGTAGGCATAAACTTTTTAGACAAAAACTAGGTCTAAGCATGTTTTTTGTAAACCATATCCTTCTGGCCAAACCCGCAAAACAAATGAATTAAATAATGTAAACAAGTTTTTGGGTGAATAAAATTGGGTTTATACAATGGTTGGGTTTGAATTCAATTTTGAAACCAATAAAACTGTTGTGATCTTAGCCAATTTTGTTGAAATTCAACTTAAAAATATATTAATAAATGATAAATAATTATTATGTGAGAATGGTTAGCCATTTTGTTAGAATATATTAATGAATAATAAATAATTATTATGTGAGGATTATTAGTCATCCTGTTAAAGTAATTACTCTGTTATAATATGGTTATTCTATGTAAGAAAGAAAATATTGTCACTCTCATATCATTTCTTCTTTTTTGTTCATCTTTTTATTTTCATAATAGAATGTTAATATATGTAGGCATAAACTTTTTAAACATAAACTAGGTCTAAGCATGCTTTTGGTAAGCCACTGTTCTCGCCCAATCCTTTAAGTATTTTTTAGAAATAAATGAATTAAATAATGTAACCAAGTTTTTGGGTGAATAAAGTTGGGTTTATAAAACGGTTGGATTTTAATTCAATTTTGAAACCAATAAAAATGTTGTGATCTTAGCCAATTTTGTTGAAATTCAATTTAAAAATATATTAATAAATGGTAAATAATTATTATGTGAAATTCATTAGCGATTTTGTTAGAGTATATTAAGAAATGATAAATAATTATTATGTGAGGATGATTAACAATTCTATTAAAGTAAGTATTCTGTTATGATTTTGTTATTCCATGTACTCTCCATATATAGAGTATTCTTTCATCAAGAGAATAAGAAAAAAGAAAATATTGCTTTCTAGGATTGTTGAAGAAGAGTCATGAGAGAGTTATATTGTGCTTTGGTCAAACTAAAGCTAGAAGACTGTTGAGATTTCCTCTTGGTTTGTAAGTCTCCTGGGATTGTTGAAGAAGAGTCATGAGAGAGTTATATTGCTCTTTGGTCAAACTAAAGCTAGAAGACTGTTGAGATTTCCTCTTGGTTTGTAAGTCTCTTACTCTCATTTGTAGTTTTGATTGCAGTCGCATTGTTAGCAGAGGATTCTCTTCTTTTTGTAGTTTGGTGGAAAACCATGTAAGCCACCACCTCGCTTGGGAATTTTGAGAATTTTCATTATAAGAACCATAATGGCCATCTAAGCCACCACTTGAGGAAGGAAAGAAACCATGAGCAATTGCAATAATTTTTGTTTATTTTTGTTCACTTTTTTATTTTCATAATATAGTGTCAGAGCTTCTCTAACCGAGAGAGCTTTGACGTGCCAACTTTAAACAAAAATGATTGCAATTGCTGATGTTTTCTCTACCTCCTCAAGTGGTGGCTCACATGACCATTATGGTTCTTACAATAGAATTTTTCAAAATTTCCAAGCCAAGAGATGGACTAAGAATGACAAGGATTATAATAGTAAAAGAAATGCACACATTATGATAAAAGAAGTCACACAAATGATGAATGTCATGTCTTACATGGTTTTCCACCAAATTATAAAAAAGGAGAGAATCCTCTGTTAGAAATATCATTATAATCAAAACTATAAATAAGAATAAGACATTTACAAACCAAGAAGAATCTCAACAATCTTCTAATTTTAGTTTGACCAAATGTTAAAAGAATATGTTTATTATTATATAATTCTCTGATATTTTAGTTCGAATAAATGTTAGAAAGAGTTTTTTCCTTACAATAAAAATGAAAGTTGAAATGATTTTTAATTAGACATTGTTCGTTATGATTTACAAAATCTTATGAAACAAAAATCTTATTTTGAATGTAAAATGATTTTGCAAGAAACTTGATTTTATAAGAAGACAACTAATGGAAGGATGTCATATGCATTAAAAATAAAAAGAGGATCATTTATTAGCCTAACTGAAACAGTTTTAAATACCAAAAATGAACAATTAGGAAAAGTAATTGTTTAGTATTCTGTTGGATATAAAGTATATATATATATTGGAATTCCTTAATTATATATTTCTAATTATTCAATTTTGACAAAAATTGAATATAAAACCATATGAGTGACAATTTATACAATTAAATTACAAAATGTATTATACAAATGATTAATATAGTATAATACTAGGACTTTATTGTTCCGTAATCACAAAATCCAAAATCCATGTTCAGTTGACATCGCATACGACAACATAGAAGCAAATGCCGGACAACTAGGCAGAGAGTGCCGCGCTTTCTCTGCAAGTGAAAGACAGGTATTTAATTAATTAATTACCAATTAACAACACCCAAGTTTATTTATTTTTCATCCTTCTACATTCATTATTTAGTGCTTAATTATTTTCTTTGAGCAAATTTTTTGGTCTAAGGAAATATAACAGGAATTAAATATTATAAAAAATATAAAATTAGCAAAGAGGGAAATGCAAAAGAATTATAGCGCACCGAGTCAGCATCCAATAATCCCGTCCCAATTTGACGGTGTCGGTGATTCACCAAAATCCCCCTTCCGTTCTCTCTCTCTCAATTCCCAACGCATTATACTCATTCATTCATTCCTTCTCAAACTCTTTCTTTTCTTTCTCAAATTCCGTTTCTATTCTCTGCGCCCTTCAGTTAAAAAGAAAAATAAATTCCGATGGCTTCGCGGCGGCTCCGGGACCTCCAATCCCAAGCGGCGAACAAGATCTGCGTCGACTGCTCCCAGAAGAATCCGCAATGGGCGTCGGTGTCCTACGGAGTCTTTATGTGCTTAGAGTGCTCCGGCAAGCACCGCGGCCTCGGCGTCCACATCTCCTTCGTTCGATCCGTCACCATGGATTCCTGGTCCGAAATCCAGATCAAGAAGATGGAAGCTGGAGGCAACGACAAACTCAACGCCTTTCTCGCGCAATACGGCATCGCCAAGGAAACCGACATCGTCGCCAAGTACAATTCCAACGCCGCCTCCGTCTACCGCGACCGCATCCAGGCCATCGCCGAAGGCCGCCCCTGGCGGGATCCCCCCGTCGTCAAGGAGACCATCCGCTCCTCCGTCTCCAAGGGGAAGCCGCCCCTTTCCACCAGCAACAACGGCGGTTGGGATAATTGGGACGCGGACGATGGGTTTGGATCGGCGCGGGGCTGCTCCGATCTGCGGCGGAACCAGTCCACCGGCGATGTCAGGGGGTTCGGCGGCGGCGGGAGCGTGGCCAGGTCGAAGTCGACGGAGGATATGTACACTCGCGCACAGCTGGAAGCCTCTGCTGCCAATAAGGAAGATTTCTTCGCGAGGAAGAGGGCGGAGAATGAGTCGCGACCAGAGGGGCTTCCGCCGTCGCAGGGTGGCAAGTACGTCGGGTTCGGATCTGGCCCCGCCCCGAGCCAAAGGAGTAATCCGCAAAACGATTATTTATCTGTCGTTTCTCAGGTCACCATTGGAACTGCTTATTTTTTTAATGGGAAATTGTCATTTATTCCATTAATGTGATGTATTTTCTGTGATTAGGGATTCGGTAAATTGTCGTTGGCTGCTGCTTCTGCGGCTCAGTCTGCTGCCAATGTTGTTCAGGCCGGGACAAAAGAGTTCTCTGCTAAGGTAATTGTTTGGTTTTTCTGCTTAATTTATCGTGAACAAAACTTAGATATAACTTCACGTGTTAGATATATAGGCATTTTTGCTAGTGTTCTCGTAATCAAGGGGTACCCATTTCTTAGTTAGCCAGTTGAAAAACGATATTATGGAGAAAGACGTGAAGAGATTAAACTGTGTTGAGAACAATAGGAAACGATGGGAATACTAATTTCTGACATGCTGAGATTTAAATCATAGCGTAAGACAATTTCCAAATTCTATCTAGCGAGTTCCATGCAAGAATATCTGTTTACAATAGAAGAATTGGCCATTATTTAAATCCTACACCTATGTCTTTTACTCTAGGGGATAAAATCCTGTTATCTTGTTCAGGAACATATTTATGGAATCTTTAAAGTTTATAACAAAAGTACACAATTAGACAAACATACTCTTAACATCTCCGTGTTATTATTTTTGTGTCATGTTCTCAATTTAAGTAATACTGTATTAATAACTATTAATTATATATAAGAGTATGCAAAAAAATAATTTAAAATTTGAAAAATTATTAGTTTGAAACAGAAATAAAAAATAAAAATGATTATTATTTTGAAAGAGCGGGAGAATTTGTCCATACTAATGTACAAGTTTTTTTCAGTTATGAATATTAAAATGTGTTGGTACCACCATACCATGTGAAAGGGCCTGCAACTTGCCTTTGAAAGTGGAAGACCCTTTTCTCTCTTCATATTTGTGAAATATTACATTTGCTGATTTTTGTTGGTTTTGGGATAAAGTTGTTTGCAATTTCAGTTATATGCATGGGACAATAACTTAAGTTCATAAAAACTTTATTTTTCTGAAAAAAAAAAGTTGTTTTCTTGAATTTAAAAATTGTTGCTTATGATTATTTTTCAACCTGATTTTTTCTTCTTTTTCTAAACGAGATTAATGATCTTAAAACCACTATTTAACAATTTTTCCTAAACAATGTTTAATTCTCACTATAATCAATTATAGCTCTATTTAATTATTGAAATAATTTAAATTTTGCAATTATCCCAAACACACTCTTATTATATATGTGAATTGATTCTAGGAAAAATGATATTGGACCCTGCCAATTGTAACATCTCATGGTATTATTGTTATTGTGACCCTTCATACTTTATGGGACACATTTATGTAGCAGCCAACAATGGCCCGGCTTCATACTGCTGAAAAATGGATGGTTTCATATTTCAGATTTAAATCATTCTATACTTACTGATAAAAACAATCATTCTATACTTGGTTAATACAACGATACTAATGGATGATTAAAACTTAAAAATGTGATGCACCTTAAACCTTATTGTTACCCTTTCCCAAGTACCATGAATCAGAAAATAAAAAACCTTTCCATTTCCATCTGTCAATTTTTTTATTTTAAACTATAAATAAAATTGACAAAAGACTTGTCATTACAAATTCACTACATTTTCCCCCTCCCTCCTCATTTCTGCACAGGAACTTTTCTTTAAATATATGCAGTTTAAGTTAGTTTAGAGCTTCATCTGGTTTTAGATTTGGGAAGAGAAAATTGTCGTGCCTAAGATAAAGTTTATATGTTTTCAACCTACATCGCGGATGCCATATGAATAAAAATGATTGATAACTGCTTTCACTCTTTTGGCAAAATTTTATGAATAAAATTGATTGGTAACTGATTTCACTCTTCCGGCAAAAAGTTATGAATATAATTGATTGGTAACTGTTTTCACGCTTTTGGCAAAAAAGTCTGATGCCTGCTGTTGCAATTGGTTAATAAGACTAGTATTGTAGAGCTTTGCTTGAAGTGATCCAGTGATGGTGTTTGTGAGTGAATGATCTTAGTGATAACCGAAAGTGCCTAGGGAGTTAGAATTTTGGATTTACGGTGAGTAGAATATGTGCTTTTTGAATAAGTGCTTATAGAATATTCTGTTTTTGATTTGGTGTCAGATTTGCTATATGCTAACTAGATTGGCATTGTTGGAGATGGTAGGTAAACAACTCTATATTTGCAATGTGGTATTGTAGCTTGCTTAAATCCTATTTTCTGGGTTTTCATACTGCTGTCATTTATTTCCATATGGGGATTGAGTCATGAAGTTTGGACTTTTTGGCATGTGTCATTGGGCCAAGGAATTGTGTATATTGTAAATCTCATTCTGTGGTTTACTCTGTTCAAAGAAAGGTGGAAAAAGGCGGGAATCTAATTACTTATCAAACTTCTCCCAGCAATTTTGTTATTTGCATTCAGTGGTTATTCATTTCCCGAATTAACTGTATTTCTTGTCTCAGGTAAAAGAGGGTGGTTATGATTACAAGGTCAATGAAACTGTCAATGTTGTCTCTCAGAAGACATCAGAGATTGGACATAGGACATGGGGTATAATGAGAGGGGTCATGGCAATGGCTACACAAAAGGTTGAGGAGTTCACTAGAGATAACCCAAATTGGACATCTGATAACTGGAAACGAAATGAAACTGATAAAAACGGTTTCTATCAGGAGTTTAATCAAGAGAACAAAGGCTGGAATTCTTCTGGCAGAGAAGGACAACCCTCTACGGGTGGACAAACTAATTCTTATCATTCAAGCTCTTGGGACAGTTGGGACCACAAAGATTCTAGGAAGGAAGAATCTGGAAAAGGATCGTCTCATCAGTCATCAGGCGGGCAATCTGATACTTATAACTCTAGCTCTTGGGATGATTGGGACCAAGAAGATACACGGAAAAAAGAAGCAGCTAAAGGGTCAGCTGCCCATAGCAGTGATGGTTGGGCTGGTTGGGATAATGCCAAAGATGATGGATTTGATGATTTCTATGGAAATGCATCTAATAATAAAGCTGCTGGTCATAATGACAAGGCGGGTGTTGCCTGGACAGGAGGAGGTTTTCTCTAAGGTTTGTATCACACGGTTCTACTGAAGGGGGACAGGTAACGTAGATAAAAGAAAAGGATCTATTGAAAATTTTCAATTTTGTCTGAATGGCTTGCATTTGGAAACATTTTTATTAGCCCAGTACGGTTGTTTGCTTGAAAAGTAATCTCGACACAACCCAGAATCTTCTTTCTGTGCCATTAGAAACCATCTTGCCATTTAACTTTCTCTTAAGGGTCTATAATCTTTCTTTCTGTGACAATAGAAACATTTCTCCCATGCCCAATGCATCAATGATTACCCTTTTTAATTTTAGCCAGCATCACTTCCGAACTTTTTGACTTTCAATTTGTGTTACTTGTTTGTGTTGTGGAAAAGGAGGTTTTATATGTAATACTGTCAGCATCTTTATATTTGAATTCGTTATTTTTGATTTATTGTGTGTTATCATTTTTAATGTTTAATATCTTTGTTGTAACTCTGATTTCAAGCACACATGTACTACAATTCGGCTTGTTATATATATCTTGAACCAGGTTTGACCTTATCTCTATCCTCAGGTTCAAAGTTTTGTTGTAAGTGACAACAATACAGTACCTATTGGATGATGGCATGCGAGCCGAGCAGGGATGCTGTTTAACCTATTGTTGTGACCTGATTGTCAACTATAAGTTTGTTGGTCACTATTGAATTCATGCCCCATTTGTGCTGGAAGAATGATATTTTTTGAGGTTAGCCTATTGTCTTGCAAGTCTTTCTTTTTCATTGTTCTCCCACCCTCGCTTGTGTAATTTTTATGCATTTTTTTGGGGACTTCTGTACGGTTGGAAACGTAGTTCTATATGTACAAGTGTCTAAAGAAAGGGCAAATTGCCCAAATTTATAATTACTTCTACCCGGAAGTGTGATGAAACGATATTGTGCCACGAGAATTTCATAATTCTTCAGTTTATAACAACTTAATTTGCCTTATTTGTGGTTTTACTTGCTCTATATTGAAGACGTGGTTCTTGTTTGTTATTTCCACATAATTTGTCATTATCCATCGTATAAAAACGCCTTCACTTTCGGGAGCATGCTTAGATCTTAAAAAGCATTAGTGGCGAAATACTTCCACCTGCATTGTTGGTTTTTAATACTTTCTTTTGAAGGTGGAGCAAGAAGATTGATCTTGCAGGGTACGCAGCCCAATTGTACACAGATAATACTTTTTTGAAAAGAAAATTATTATACTTTTCAACAGATTTACTTTATTTATCGAATTACGTAGTTCTTAGATGTGTGCTATGAAAGAGAGGTATTGCCAGTAATCCATTCCTTTGTTTATTGCATGTGGGAGCGTGTTTGTATTGGTGGCTGACTCGCTTGATGTCATTTTATCCCTGGTTGATTGTCTATACATATTTTGATATCCCTTTTGTTCGAGTCAAAAATCTCTACCTAACGTCAGAGCAGAGATTCAAAATATGTATTATAATAATTCAAGATTTATTTATAAAAAAGTCAGATGTTACTATATGTTATCATGTTACAATATCTCATCTCCCTAGGTTTCTTTTATTAATTCTAAACATTGCAAAATAATTTTAGGTTGTATATTTCTCCTAATTATTTTTGGGCGTGATGAATAAGTTAGGATTCTCTCTGGAATTGAATTTAAAAATTTTGAAGCTTCTATGAAATATTTTGATGATAAATTTATATATGTTTAGAAAAGAAATGGAAAAAATGATGAAATGGGAGACATACATACGATAAAAATGAAAAAAATAAAATTACTCGATGAAAAATGGAAAAATAAAATAACTCATTAGATGAAAAATTTTAGAAAATATTTAAGTAATAAATAAAATTTGGCTTCTCTAGAATCTTTAAAAATAATAACATCAAATTAATGGTTGAGTCATTAAGAAATAATATTATAAATAGTATAAGAAATAACTTCCGACTAATAATTTATAAAATAATTAATTAATATGATGAATTTAATCCTATGTAAGCTATTAACTAAAACATTATATCATGGAATTAGTTAATATAAGATTGCAATATTATAAATTTTAGGATGTTATATGTCAAACCATATGTAACTTTGTGGGCTTTCAAGCATTTATTGATTTCCTTATTTTCAGACGCATTTTTCTTGTATCTCCGTATTTTCTTTCTGCACCTCATAGATTCATTAAAATGATTATTATATCCTTAACAAAAAATTAAATAAATCTTACATCTTTTGATATTTTGTATTTTGAATTAGACAATTTAAAATTAAAAAAATTATGTATCGGATTGTAAAAAATATAAAAAAGTTATATTTCAGATTATGTAATTCGAAATAAAAAAAATTACATTTTAAATTACAATTTAAAACATAAAAAATATATTTTTGATTGTACTTTCTAAAATAAAAAAAATTATATTTCTACAATCAAATCATATAATTTAAAAATGGTATTTTTAAGTATTTTGACAAAATATAGGAGGGTAGGCGAACTTATAAAGGTGCAAAAAGAACGCGTCTTATTTGTATTATTCATATATCTCCTAGTTTTATTGAACTTAATTGATCCATATACAAATATTACTCTTTTGAACTTAATTGATCCCAATACAAATATTAATCTTTGCACCTCACAAATAAATGAAAATACAATTCAAGATAAATTCTAATTACTACTAAAGTAAATCATGATCCACAAATATGCATGTATTTAAATTTAATAAAGATATAGCCCATCCACACTCTCATATCATTCTATGATTTAAAATTTATCCGTTTACTTCTTATATGTTCACATATATGTTTGAATTAGATAGGCTCTTATACGAAGTGAAAATTGATTTCAGATAAATTTCAATATTATATTGTAATTTAGGTTTAAACTAATTTTTTTTAATCTAAAATGCAGAGTTGGTTAACACTTACCTTGAAATCGAGTGAAAGTTAAAATCCAAATTCAAGACACCGAATTGCATCATATATATGCTGATTAATTATAAAATGGTTGCATAGGAAAATTTTCAACTGAAGGAAACTTTTGTCGTTTTCGTGTATAAATTGTTGCACTGTACTAATTTATTCTGCAGCTTGCATGAACGTTATGGGATGCAATCTTTTGCACTGTACGAAATTATTCTGCAGCTTGCATTAACGATATAATTTTATGCTATTTGTTTGGGAAACCCTAAAAGAATAGTATAAAATTGGGTGTTTGGTTTGACTTGCTTTTCATTGTGTTTAAGAAAATCGCATAGAAACCCTAAATTTCTAAAAGAATAGCATTTTTTTTTATTGGATCTTTTGCAGCAGCATCATAATTTCTTTGACTATATTTCCGTAGGTTTAGTGAATATTTTGTTGGATATGATGCATTGCTAAATTCTTCTCAGGTTGCTTTTTTCATGCCACGATCATTAACGATGGCTAAATTATTTTGGTTTAACACTTTTAGCCATAATTCCTTCTTTTGTACCAAAATAAGAATTTTGCCAACGATATGACGTATTTGAAAGAGATGGAAAAAGAAGATAGTAGCAAGTTGAAAGTTTTCTTATCACATTTAATAATTTATATTTTCAAAAACCTCCATCATAGTTATATGTAGAATTTTTAACACTATTATAAATTGATCTATATTTGGGATTATTATTAAGATAGTATTCTTTAAACATATTTTTTGACTCGATGTTCTCGCACCCACTGTAAAATTGACAGAAAAAAAGTATATATTGTCTTCATTCAAGTAGCCATAACACACTAACTATGATTAGCTTGTAAATGAACTCATTATTGTTGATACAGGATTAGAAATGATAATGGAAGATTATATTTGACACATTGCTATTATAATTTCATTATTATTATTATTATTATTATTATTATTATTATTATTATTATTCCCATTTTGATTATTATTATTATTATTATTATTATTATTATTATTATTATTCTTAGTATTTGTATTATTTGCCATATCCACTATTTTACCACTCCTTAAACACTTACAAGTTTAAAATTAAAAATTACATACAAGTCTTTATAGACTAACCATTACATATACAATTCAGCAAATGTATGTCCTACTGGACGTGTCAATTTATTTTATGTCAAAAATGAGTTTCTTGATAATGGTCAACAATACAAGATTTTCAACCCAGATTGATTATTTTTTTTAATGTTAATATATGATATCTAATGTAATTTATATCTCAAAATCAATACCATATAACATTTATTTTAATATTAATCATTACAAATTGATTTGCTAATAGGTAAACAAGAAAGTATAGTTCATATTATCATTCTTTTAAAAGATATTAATATGATAGGTGTTAATATGCAAATGTAATATAATGTTATAACGTAAAAGAAAAAAAATCTAAATAAAGAATGATAACCTCAAAACGAAGACAAAAGAAAAAAAAAATGAAGAAAGGAAATTTTGTTCATTGCCATTATGTTCTCTGACTGAGACCTGTTATAAAGAGCATTTATATTACAAATGTGTAATCTTGCCTTATAATGGGTATATTAAATCCTATTTATAGATTTATAATACCACAATTAGTACTTCTTTAAAAATAAAATAACTCCCTCTCATTACTAATTTTATTATTAGTGTTATCCAAGCATGACAGTTTCTTTGTCTTTTGCAACTTCTACATAATTACTTATAGAAATGTTTCATTTATAAAGTATCTCATATTTTGTACATTTTTCTATTATAATACCTTTAAAATAAAAAGTTGTTCCATTGTCCCAAATGATAGTCTTTATAGTCTCGTGAGTTAAGAAAATCGAATAAAAATCCTAAAAGAATTGCATTCTTTTCTTATTGGATCTTTTGCAGCATCACAGAATTTCTTTTTGACTATATTTCGGTAGGTTTAGGGAATACTTTGTTGTATATCATACATTGCTAAATAATTACTTCTTTTGTACCTAAGACTTTTGCCAATGATTCGACGTATTTGAAAGTGATGGAAAAAGAAGGTACGAATAACTTGAAAGTTTTTCTTTTGCTGGACGATTGACCAGTTTGGTGTCCGTGAATATTATATATATACGTGTTTAGTGTAAAAGTAATTTTTGATGTTTAAAATATTATTTTAAAACTAAATAAGCTTTTATAGAATCATGTATCTATTTTGTTTTCCACGATCAGGCTTCGGAACTGTCCATGTTTTATGGCTTTTTTCTTATCTTCCAATTGTATGCTTATGTATTTTTCTGATGTAAATCTACCGAAACTATGTCATGTTTGGACAGAGGTATCCCAAGTAAATATTTTTTGCAAACTGACTTAGTAACCACTAGAAGAAGGGAGGTTATTAATATTTCTTGTATAAGAGTTCGAGCTCAAATACTCTATTTTAATATTCAATTAATATGATGAAAAAAATGTTTTGATTAAAAATAATTATATATAAATCCACTTTAAAATTGTTGTAAAAGCAAAACTACACTGATGATGAAGAAAAAACATTATAGATGATTTTTCTATGAGGAAAATTAAGTTTTAATCTAAATGTTATATTAAAAATACTAATATTTAATGGTGAATATTAATTACGGACTGAGATCAGTATTGCTCACTATTTCGATTATCCACATACTCAATATTTATGTTTATGAATGTTTGTTCATAAATAATTCGTGAATCGTTGATTTATCCATAAAAGTATGTTATCATTTATAATTTTAATCGTGGATAAAATTATTTTTTTCTTATAATATTTTGCAGAAAGTAAAAATGTGAAATAATAAAAAAGGAAAAAAATGAAAGAAAATATTACAATATAATGTAACAACAGAAAAAGAACACAAAAGAAAAACATTTACTTAAGATAAAAGAAAATACTATTAGTAGATTGATCGATGTTAAAAGAAATAGGAGAGGAGAGGACAAGAAAAAATAGGGAAAGAAAAGAGAACGGGAATATTGAAGTTATGGGGCATTTTATAATATTAATTATTAAATTAATATATTTATTGTTGGAAAATTGAAAAATAAAATTCACTCTATGATTTTCTTTCATATGTTTTTTTTTATATATATAAACATACTGTTTTCATATTTTAATCTTATAAATCAGGAGCTAAGTAACATAGTTTACAAATCATAACGAAATTTAAGAAATTATAATTACATAATATTTTATACAATTATAAGAACCTATAATTTAGTTAATTAAATATCATTATCTATAATTTAGTCAATTAAATATTTTCATATCAATACTCCCCTTTGAATTAGTAATAGGAATAGGATGTCATCTATTTCCTACTTATCTAATAATCTTTCAAAAATATTATAGTTTTGGTAAACATATTTATTAATTGATCTTCGTGGTTGTGGAAACAATTTTTTACGAGTAAAGGTTTATCTATCATGGAAACTTGGAGAGTTTTTTTTTTTTTTTTTTTTTTTTTTTTTTTTTTTTTTTTTTTTTTTTTTTTTTTTTTTTTTTTTTTTAAATTTTATAATTATTATTTTTTTTTTTATATTTTTATATTTAAAAATATATTTATTATAAAATAAAAA
>Ga0099824_1006504_pt1 | contig 16000 bp, 4 predicted proteins | sample SiratrowhiteBW_FD_76837 | JGI IMG/M metagenome (GOLD analysis project Ga0099824, IMG submission 76837) | Root nodule microbial communities of legume samples collected from California, USA - Siratro white BW | ecosystem: Host-associated > Plants > Roots > Nodule | place: USA: California...
AAAAAAAAAAAGTCTGAAATATTAAAATATATATATATATATTGTAGTTAATAAAATATATAAAATGATATTTAATTTTTTCAATTTTTAAATTTTATATATATATATATATATATATATATATATATATATATATATATAGTATGGTAGAAAAAAATTCTTATTATTTATGATCAGGTGGATATTTCAAAAATAATAAAATAAATAACATGAATTATATTTGTAAGAGGTAAGAGAAAATCAGGAAATAATGTACATACTAAAAGAGTGGATAAAAGATAATAATTAATAAATAATATTAGTAAAATTTATATTAAAATAATGACAAAATCAATAAAGAAAAGCTTGAGCAGTTACCAAATGTATACTAAAAATGTAATTCTTGTCATGTAGTTGTTTTACCAATAATAAAATAAATAAAGGTAAAACAAGAAACTTAATTCGTTAGTAATAAAAAGAATTCTGGTAGTTAAAAGGTATAAATAAATTATACATATAAATTATAAATATGGGTAAAACTAAAAGATTAATTATCAAAAAAATTCTTTATGAATTATAGATTATAGATGTTAATTATTAATTGCATGGTTTTAGTAAGTCTAATAAACAAGAAGTGTATTCCCTTCCCAGTTTGGGGCCAGCAACTAACACCGTTAGGGTTGAAAGTTGAAGTCCTTGTCGGGTGCACCACACTAAACCCTCATAAAAACCCAACACCCCTTCCTTTTCGATCCTCTGTTCGCTTCTCACTCTTCCGTGTGGTAGCAGTGTAGCAACCATGAGCAGTTGGAAAAACTTTCTTCTACGAATCGGTGACAAGAGTCCCGAATACGGAGTCTCCTCTGACTACAAAGATCACATTGTAGTTTTTTCTTCTTCTTCTTCGTTTTTTTCTCTTCCCGCGAAACTCGCTGTCGTTTAATCTCTTTTTCTGTTTTTGATTTCTCAGGATACGTGCTTTGGCGCCCTTCGCCGCGAACTTGACCACTCTCAAACCGATGTTTTGGAGGTAAACTCTGATTCTTCTCGTTAGTATGTATTTTGATCGCGTTTTGGATAGTTAGGTCAATTCGTTTTTCTCGGTTGAATAATTGAAGTGTTTTCGATTCGCTTCTCGGGAGTTTTGAGGCTTGTACTTGTAGCTACGAGAGTGGACTAAGTTTGTAATATACTACATTTATGTTGTACGAAACAGTTGTGAAGCAATTTTCATTCTGAATTGAAGCGCTATCAATGTGGAAAATATATATTTGAGTAATATGTGGATGTTGATTGTTTTTAATTATAGTTATAGTTTGTTTTGGCCTTTCGTTTTAGCTTGTTGCTCGCTCAGTGATTTTCTTCAGAAAAGAGCGATTGTGCTTCAGAAATCTGAAACATTGAAAGTTGATTAGAATTTATAACCTTGTAATTATATTAGAACTGCGTTATGTGGACTTGTTTGTTGCTTCATCGCAATTTCTTCTACATGTTTTCAAATATTACACTTTTTATGTTGCTGTCTTATTTCAACATTCTAGCATGTGTGATTTTGTGTAGCGTGTAGTGTTTGTACGTGTTGTCTTTTTCTGTACCATAATATCTCATTGCCTTGCTTGATATCACAACAGATTTACTTTATTGGATTTGTTTGTGCAGTTCATTCTTACGTGTGCTGAGCATTTGCCTCACAAGATTCCTCTATATGGAACCCTGGTAGAGATTTCTTTCCTCTCTTGAACTGGAATGACATCTGTTATTTTATTTTCCTGCATGTTGCAATATCTTATTGTGGATGTGTATGCATGGATATCACGTATATATGGGGTGTTCTTGTTCTCATTAGAATTATTAGTCAGTATTGTTACTTTTGGGAGTGTATATACGTGTTCCATTCTTAGAGGTAACTTTATTTGGTGAACATGTATCAATACTGGGAACTTGGTGGACTTAATTTATTATTGTTGTGGTTACGACACTTGAAGTTCTACTGAATATTATGGGCTATTTACATAGAATTGCTAGTTATCAGTCATGACATGATAATGTATCCAATTTTTAATTTTTGAAAATTTTCTTGTTTCCATTTTATTAAAAGACTTAATATTCTTAACTTTGTTAGCTTGTGTTTACTACTATTCAGTTTGGTGAATTTTAAAGGTCTTTTCGATCAAGTATACTGACAGAGTTGTAGTATAACTTATAGATTTCAATAGTTATAACAGTTTATTAAAGATACAGTGGCCACAATTCATTCTTTTTGGCTCTGGAATTAACATTTTGTGAAATAAATGCATTTGGAAAACAGTGTTTTTTAGTGAGCAATATCATGTTTTTAACATCATGATGCGATAATGTTCATACAAGATATATACTAGATGTGAATTTCAAAGCTGAAGTGTATCTAACCAGCAGATCTTGGGTGAAAGCTTATAAACTTTGATACTTAAATAATAAAAGAAGCATTGTAATTACCTAGTCTAACACCTTTACTCTCCTATGCTGTTACGTTATTCTGATATTACTTTATTTGCTGCATTTTACTTCGGATGTGAATTATGTGTATCAGTATGCTGTAATTGTGTAGCTAATTACCACTCTATTCCAATTGAAGTTTCTGAGCGTCCGGTTTTTCCTTGAATGATTTCATTGCAGATTGGCTTAATTAATTTGGAAAATGAGGACTTTGGGAAACAACTAGTGGAGAAAACTCAAACTCTATTTCAGGTAAGCAATTAAGCCACTGAAACTTCTAGGTTCTTTTCTTGGTGTTGTATTTTCATTGTCTTTGTTCCTTTAATTAGAATTAGTTAATTAGCTGAATGTGCCATTAAGGGTATTAGTACTATTTCCATGTGACTAAGCTGTCTATGATTAATTGAGTATTGATGAGGAATTGTAAAATCTAATGGTGTAAATTAGAATGTGAAAGTTAATGTAATTAGTTTTCACAGTGATGTTGATTGCTTGCTATGTATAATTATTAGGTACATGGATCTGAAACTAGTAACTTTTCCCTATTGAAATTCTAATTGGGTTTCATGTATGTGGATGCTTGATTGGAAAAAATATCAAACTATTTTTTGAGATGGGAGCAGCATTGTCTCCATTCAATCATGTATTGTCAAAGCTGGTCATTTTAGAATGACATGGAAAGTTTAACGCTTCTTTCCATAAAAATATCCAGATTTAGGCATGGCTGGCCTTGTTCCTAACCAATGAGCTTGTGAGTTTTGGAATGTATTAACCTTTGGCCATGTTTAGTGTAAAATAGTTTAATCCCTCCTAAAAGACTATCAAAGTAGTTTGGTATTGAGATTCAACATATTGGAATATTAGTAAGTTCAATTTCCAAAGAGATTGTTGTGGGTTGCGTTAAATGTCACATGGTGGAGGCTGGGTGTGCCAAGTCTTCGATTCCTAGCTGGATAATTGATGAGGGGGACATTGTTATAAGGTACATCAATTGTCCCATGGTAAAGGTCAAGTGAATCAAGTCACAATTGAAATCATGATGCTTGAGTTACTATGCTTTTAAATATAAAAAGTTGCACCTTGACTATAAACTATAATTTTTAACTTAGTGGTACGTGTTTGATCCAACATGAACAAAGTAGGTTCTCAATTCCATCAAGCTTTAACTTCACTCAAAATACAAGCCCCACCCAAATCCCTCCCCCCTGTAAACCCTACCTTCCAAATCTCTGTTTTAAAATTCGGTTTAACCAGGAACCAACCTGCAGCTGGTATGCTCACATTTACAGATTGGAAATGCCATGTAACTGTTTTGACAATAGCAACTTGGTGCTAAACCAATAAAAAATGGATGCTTAGCCTGTCCAGGTTAAGGCTTTCAACTGCTTTTGTATGTTGTCCAACAATGCACACTGCTCCATGACGTCTGTTCATGCTGCTGCATGCTTTCCCACTCGCTGACATGTTTTGATTGCTTTATCACATGATCTGGATGTGTGTGAATATCAAATTCGCACAGGGAATTTTGAATGCTATTATCAGATTTTCACAAGTTGGCTGCCAAAATTTTCACAAGTAATGCTAAATTTTATTTTATAGATCGATTCATGTGGTGTAATTATAAATCCACTAGTTGCCATACATTGATTGGTCCAAGTTTTTGTTCCTAATATTGAACAGAATGTGCAATAGTTTCACTGAAATCCTTCCACATTTTTTACTTTCACTAAAATGAGTTAAAAAAGGAGAGAATAATATAAGAAATCTTCACCTGAAAGATAACTTTAGCCTTTTCTTTTCTTTTTTTTAAATTTTTTCCATTTGATACGAGGCTGTTGGCCAATGAAATCAGATGTTATCCCAAATTAATTACTGTGACAGCTTATTTATAACAAGAAAAGTACAAATATGAGGACTGAGCTGGAAAAGAATAAATAAAATAGGAGTTAAATTTTGGTTGAAAATACTATTTTCTTTATATTTGTTGATGTCAATTATTAAAATTTTCTATTTTCTTTCTATAAGTTTGTTGATTAAATACTATTAAGTCTATATTATTTATTTTGTCTTGAATTCTTTTTTTCTTCAATGTGTCTTTCATCTAGCTTTGGCTTCTGGACCACTTGCCATAAACTGGTGATTTTTCGGCCTGCTGCCACTGACTTATAAATGAAAGTACTTTTGTGAATCATCATTTCATGTGGAATTTTTCTTATGATAATTGTTTACATTAAAGTAGACACAACCTTACTAGAAGTGTCATGTGATAACATAAGAAACCATCGGTTTTAACCTTCATTGTAGTGGCATTGATGTTGCCGTTTTCAGTCTGTTGTGGTCATTTAAACCAGGTTGAAATATTTAACTGTTGGTGAAACATTTTTCAGATTAGTTTTTTAAAGAAAAAATTTACACTTATTTTTGTTGTGTAAGGTTTGTTTGATTTAATGCATGGTTGATTCTTACTAATGGTTTTTCAACACACAAATTCATTTTCAATTTGTTTTGTTCACCCAAAATAACGTCATTATATACTTCTTTATTCTGCAACAAAGTTTTGAATCTAAGAACTTACTAATTTGATCTTTTAGTGCTTCTGCTGACTCCCTTTAATTTATTCCCTATAATTTTAGTTTTTGTGCATTTCTCATCTTTTATTTTAATTTTTTAATTTAGGATGCCTTGGATGCTGGAAACTGCAATGGGGTTCGTGTTCTAATGCGGCTTTTGACTGTTATGGTATGTATTGGCACTGTTTTTTTGAAAAAAAAAATTGTGTAGCATTATTGACATTCAAACTGTTGACTGGAATATTGTAATTATTGGCATTTTGAGGTAGATAAGAAATGCATCAAGTTTTCACCACTGGTTTATTCTACATTTATGAATAATTGTTGTGTTTCAGTATTTTTTTTTTTTTTTTAAATGTTGTACAGTTTAGCTTGTAATTTTTTTTCCTGTCATTTAGTCTTTTGTACACGTACAATTTATAGAGCATGTTTGTTTCAAATTGTAATCCCTAAAAGGATGTTTTCATAGAAGAAGCTGACTAGGATCCTGTTCCTGACTCTATTTTACATGTATAACTTAAAGAGCATGTTTGTTATTGATTATAATGTGTAAAAAAAAGCTGTTCCCATAAAAAAAGCTGATTAGAAACCTTTCTGCTCTTTTGTATCAAACTATTATTGGTGAAAATCAGGTTGTAAGGTTGGGCTATTTCTATTGCAAAGGAAAAATTTATATTAAGCACATTTTTGGAGCTTATGATGGAAAGTTAACTTATTTTCGATAAAATTGTTGTTTTCCTATTTTATCTGCAATAATTAATTACTTTTGAATACAAAGCCAATTGCTATACTAACTTCATACTTTTTCTTTGTAATTTTACTATAAAAAAGAAAATACTTTGTACAATCAAATAGAATGGATTATCTTGTAAACACTTCACCAAACATAAAACTTATTTCCTATAGTTGCATATAAAGATATAATTGATTATTGAAATAAAGTTTTTTCCCTCAGCTAATCCAAACACACTTGTTTACATATCCCTACCATTATGAGTTCTAAATATGATCACATTTTATCTTCATATTCATGTCATTGTATGTTCATGTGAAGTAGTTATTTAACTGAATGCAAGTTTTTTGCATGTTGTTTTCTTGTAAATTCTTTAGATGTGCAGTAAGGTTCTTCAACCGAGCTCTTTGGTGGCTGTCTTTGAAACATTTTTATCCTCAGCTGCCACAACAGTAGATGAGGAAAAAGGCAATCCCTTATGGCAGCCATGTGCAGACTTTTACATAGGTTGCATTTTATCATGCCTCCCATGGGGTGGAGCAGAACTTTTTGAGGTAATTATTTGATGCTTTAAATTACAAGTTTGGTAAATTTTTCAACTTTATTTAAGCAGTCTAAGGTAGCTCTTGTAAGTTAGAATGTTCCTCTGCTCATATTCCAATTGTTTCTCTATCTGATTATTAGATGTATCAATTTCTGAATTTCCTATTTTTAAATCTTTTATATTAACTTATTTTCTCTTTCTATGATATATCACTTATTTTTTATTTAATTTCTTAAAGTAGTATGAGCTATTATAAATTAAATTGTTTTATGGCTTATTCAAGAACGGCTGTATTGTTTGTTTTCAGTTTGTTTTCATATTTAAATAAAGACAAATTTCACTTATTTATCCATTCTTTAGTTGGAGTTATCTATATTGATATGTAGATGTTGTCACCAGATAGTCACTGTATCTGACATTTGTGGGTGGGTATCAGTTGGTAGCATCGGTAAATAGTGAAATAGCAGTTAAGTTGTGAGCGGCTCATATTATGGAAACAACGAATAAAGAATTTAATGCACATATAATGAACTTCTATTATGTTGAGAAGTTGTAAACATTGCAGAAAATGATACAACTGCTATGCTATCCGTTCTTGGTTGGTACTTCCTTTCCTTGTTAAATATATGCATGTATGTTCAGGTTATACTATTTTGTAAATGTTTTTTTCTCTCTTATAGAATCCCTATTAAAAAGAGAATGATGGGAAAGGAGTCTTTTACTTTTGTTCGATTTTTAGGAAAGTATTTTTAGCTTGTTCATTGATTAGAATTTCCCTTCCCTTTTTTTTAATTTCTACTGTACTTTAAATAGGAACCAACCCATAACCTGTACGGGTTCAAACATTATATGCAGAATTCATTCTCTTCCTACAAATATGGATTTCATTATCACTGAATTCTTTTCCATTTAACTGCATGTCATGTCCGTTAACAGCAAGTTCCTGAAGATATTGAGAGAGTGATAGTTGGTGTAGAAGCGTACTTGAGCATCAGAAGGCATACATCTGATGCTGGCTTATCCTTTTTCGAGAATGATGATGAAAATGGGGAAGGTGACAAGGTTGGCTCCTTTTTAGCTAATACTTATGATGGTGCATTTGATGAAGGCTGAACACTGCTTTAGGATTTTACCATACTATTATATAATTGGCTATGGTTATAAACTTATAATTGTCTGATGCATGTTGGACACTTGTGTTAAATTTATTCAAATCCTAATGTTGCATTTCAAATTTTGTTGCATGTTGAAGAGAATCTCTCCTAGTGGGATAAAGACTTAATTTTTGTTTATCTTGTGTCTCATTTATGTGCTTCTCCTCAGAAGATCAGTGTTTAAATTTACGAAGTGTTATTGCTTTAGTTTGTTGGTTATAGATCCAATGTATTGGCAACTTAATGCGTTTTTCTTGTAACTTAAAGATCTTTTTTATCTTGTTATGTTTCTCTGTTTCCACTCTCTTCGAATCATTGTTTAGAGATTGTTTGAAAAGGATTATATTTGTAACATTTCATTTTCACTTTCCAGGATTTTTTAGAAGATTTATGGGATAGAATACAGGTTTTAGCAAGCAATGGATGGAAAGTTGAAAGTGGTAATATTCTCTTTTCTGTGTCGAATGATTTATGCTACTATACCTTTCTCTAAAAAATTGAAATCCTTTACACTGTTCACCCTTTCTTCTTGCTGTAATTTTAGGGCATTTTGTCATAATGTTTCTTGTTCCTGTTTTGTGGCTATTTCTCTACATACTGATGTTTTGTTTACAAAGAATCTCTTAAAGTAAAACTTAATCTTGTGTTTGGATGAGAAATTTTTAGAGTGTAATTAATTTTTATAAAGAATTTAAAATGCTTTATGAAAAAGATATGTTGTTTAGATAGATAATTTTAAAAGAAATTGAAATTCCAAAAAATTGATTGTGTATTTTGACTACTTGAAATCTGTAGAATTTAAAATTCCACCTAGAAACTATGGAATTTGAAATTCTTCACACTCTTATCCAAGTTTGGTAAATATAATTTATATGCTCCAACTTGAGGGGGAATGTTGAATAATGATTACCTTTTGTTGTATATCTTATGATTTCTCATAATTGTATTGCCAATACTCGTATTACACACTTACACACACACCACTCAGCAGAGGAGTGTATGAACGCACTGTTTTTCAAAATAAAACCTTCAAATATAACTTTTTTCTTATATACAAATAAAAGGCCCTGATGGATGTAGAATATTTAAGTCTTAGCTGTATTGAGGCTGAAGTTTTGTTTATAAAACTTATTCCATACACATGAAAAAATGCAAACACCATTGTCATCTTACTTTTAGACCCATTATTTTTCTCTCTGCCAGGCATCTGCAGATTCTATCAGTATGAGGTAGTCTTTTTAATCAAGTATGCAGTTTATAAGTGTCAGAAGAATACACTCTAGAATATGTATCTGATTTAGACTGAACTAATATGGTTGCACAATCCTTTTTATACTGCTGCTCTTTTGTTTTGGTGTATGTGATGCGTGAGACATGATGTTTGTCTCTCCCTTTATACATATTAGGAGCATAGTTTATGTCTATGTAACTTCCACTAAATCATAAAACTTATTTTGTCTTGTGAGTTGGTTCTGTGGGAATCTTCTGCCAGAGATATTTGCATCTAACTGAGGCAGGCTTGTGCTTCTGCGCTCTTACTTTTTTTTTTTTCGGGGAATCAATGGGCTCCTTTTTAAGCATAGTTTATGTTTTTTTCTAAATACTTTCTAACAATTCTGAATTCTCCATTTTATCTTTTTCTATTGAAGTTTCAATGATTTGATAGCACACATGCTTGCTGCATTTAGTAAGTTTTGATTGCTTGGATGACATGACACTGGTACAATTCCCTATGAATTGACCACCTTTCTGAAAAGATTAAGTAGTTAAGTACTTAGTAGAATGCCTAGGAATGCTTTTGATGTTTTAACTTTTAACTAGTATGGATAAATTTTGGAAAGATGTCATCTCTTATTATTCACTCGGAAAGTGTCACCTTGCTTCCTCCCTATGGATTTATGTTGTATTTCCCTGCAAACCTTTTGTCTTATTCCATTTAGTTAGAAGTTGACTTTATAGTACTTTCTGTTTGATTCAAAGACCAATGCCAACAATTCCTATGTAAAAGGATTTGGTTTATTGTTTAACGGTTTTGTATTACTTGGAGTGTGGGATTAACAGCTCAAAACCCACGTACATAGATATGCATTGTATGTGCCAAACAAAAGTACATAGCAAGAAGGTGTATGCATTGCTTTCAGTGCTCAAAATATTTTACTGGCATTTTACTCTTGCCTTAATACTTTCAAATTCTAATCTTGCACTAGGATGATATGAGGAGAGTATGAGGAGCTTATATTATATTTTCAAATCTTTTAGTGAATAAAATTAATTCATTTGATTTATCTTTTTCATTTCTTATTGTTTTATTTTTTCTTATCATAAACATCACTTTGTTTACCTTTATTTAATTTATTGTGTTTTATTCCCTTTTTGATTATATTCTGTTTCAATTGTTAGTTCCAAGACCTCATCTTTCATTTGAAGCTCAGCTGGTTGCTGGGAAGTCTCATGAATTTGGGCCAATAAGCTGCCCCAGCCTACCAAAACCACCTTCAGTCTCTTCTGGCGTGTCTACTGGTAAACAGAGGCATGAAGCAGAATTAAAATACCCTCAAAGGATTCACCGGTTAAACATATTTCCTCCCAGTAAACATGAGGTGATTTGCGTCTCTACACTGATTTCCATTCTTTTAATCAATTTTTAATGGAAACTTCTTTTCGTTATTTTTACCATGTAATGGAATTGCATTTATTTGTATCCAGCTCTGCTCTTTATTAATTTAGGCTTTTATTTTCAAAAATGAATTTCAATTTGACAGTTTTCTCACTACCCAATGTGTTAATTGTAGACTATGTCAAATGTCTGCATTATTCGGCAGTCTGCAAAACTTTTCAAATTCCTGAGGAAATGAGTACAATTACTCAATTTTCCGTTTTCCTTTAGGATATTTCTCAGCTTTTAATACCGAGAATCCCTAATGAAGTACTATGTTTTAAATATTCAAGCAATTTTTTATATACCTTCTCCATTTCTTTTGGAGAAAACCATATGAATATTGTATTCTTTTGTGTTTTTTAAAATGGATGGTTTGGTTTCTTGACTAGGCTATCATTTATGCTCTGATGGGATTGCTTTTGTACTATTGCTTTCAGTGCTCTACACAAGCAACTCAAATATTTGTCATACAATGTGTTATGAAATATTTTGTATGAGCTTGGGCCCATCCCTATGTAATACTTTATACGTATCTATGTTTCTCAGGTGTGCTAATAGAAAAACAAGAGGATTTTATCACAAATGTTTGCCATTTCTGTCTACATGGTGTCAAAGCCTAATCTTCCGATTTGTCTTCTCGGTGAACCCATTGTTTATCAGTGTCAAATTCTTTCATGAAATTGTCTCATTCTGATTTCTGGCTACTCCTTTCACTGTGCATTTTCTTTTCCTCCTATTTTTTCTCTTTTCCTCTGCTTCCTCCACCATGTGCCTTCACAGTTGTCATTATTTCTGACAAAGTTCTTTTTGTATGATGGTCTGCTTTTCGTAGCATGTTAAGATGTTCATTTTTGTGTGTTATAGATGCATTTTTATGTTCAGTAATTTCAATTTGGTACTTGCCAACCATATCTGTGGGTTCAATGAAATAATCTTTTATATGCAGGATCTACAACCTATAGACAGATTTGTTATGGAAGAGTATCTCCTAGATGTGCTTCTGTTCTTCAATGGCTGGTTTGTATAGACCATTCATTTTCTTTAATACTATAAATGCAGTAATGACCCTGTGATGGAGTTTGAATACCAAAAAGATATACTACAACACATTATGGCTTGCCGATTTTGTGTTATTAATTTAAACTTTTTTATTATATTGAGTGTCAATGAAGAATTAAGTTCTATTCTATATTATCAATGGAATTTAGGGAACATGAGTTTATTTTATTTAGAATTTCCCTAGTCCTTTATATTTCGTCTCTGCCTTTCTTTTACACCTTTTTCCAATAAAAATGTTTTGATGTAATTATAACTATTATCATTTCTGGTTTAATGCAAAGCTAGTCGAAAGGAATGTGCCTCTTTCATGGTTGGTCTGCCAGTTTCCTTCAGATATGAGTACCTCATGGCCGAGACAATATTCTCTCAGGTATTACATGTAAAATTGCAATATATCTTACGTATTCTATAACAATATAGTATAAAGCTTTAACAATTAGTATTATTGTGACCAGAGTAAGATGCTTTTATAAGCTACTTGAGAAAAATAAATAGAAAATATATTTTAGAGAGCTTTTTCAAGTCTCTTTTATGTTCTCATACTTATACAGAAACTGTAGATTAATCTGATAGAAAAAAATAGGAAACAAGTAAAGGCACTTCTAGGACCCTAGGTATAGATAGGTACAACTTTTTAATAAAGCCTATTCTAACAAAGCTTAAGAACAATATTACTTTCCAATGACATCTATCGTCGATTGAATGTTAAGGGAATTCAGTGATGTGGGAAAAAAAGCTTTTCCACTTCTCTTAACATTTGCTGTCATAATGAGCCCGTGAATGTTGTATGTTCTAATTGAGTAGAGATTCCCAAAATCTAGTCCAGTTCAAATTGCAGTAGGGTGATATGGTACCAGAAGAAAATCTTGTTAAGAAAACATATAGCAATGTCCTTTTGCACATTCAGGCGCTGGGAGATGAGGTTGAAGTTTCCAAATCATTCTGTTGAGGTGTGAATTTGTCTGACACCTTCCAAAAGAGTGGATCTTGTGGTTGGTTGTTGTGGTGGTTGATTTAGTAGTAATATGAAAAGGTCAATTTTGTAGAGATGTTCTTTAATTTTATTATTTGGTGCTAAATATTTATCAGTTCTAGATAGTGTTGCAGAGTGAACAACCTCAAGTGCTACAGCCGATAGTGGGTTGGCTGCTGTACAGTTGATTACAGGCACGAGACAATATATTGTGCATTCTATAAATGCTCAAAACTAAAGAATTGTTTAAAATTAAATAAAGATTTATAGTTTATAATGAAATCGTAGTCTAAACATACAATTACCATACAAAAAAAGATCTTGGAATCAATGAGGCCCGTTGAACAAAGACTCATGGGTGAGCAGGGGCGAGCAAGGCGTTAGTGTGCTGGAAAAGACCATCAAACAGTGTTTGGCTGGTGGGAAGGAATGGTGCTGTAAGCACTGGGTCATGGGTTGGGTAGAAACTTTTTAAGTGCTTTATGAATGAATGATCAGGGAGGGGTTTCAAATACTATTATGTTTCTGATACCAAAAGTAAAGTGGAACTAAAAAAAAATGGTGAAAGAAGGCCAGGAAGCTTTAAAGGGAGGCAAAGATGTATTTTTACCTGTTTCTATATAGAGGCTGCGATGGTCATGATTTGCCGTTATAGCAATTTGTTACAGGAACCCTGTAGCGTTGCTCAGGCACACTTCACTCCGCCTTGGTTTAATACCATGTGATTTACTCTTTGCTTGTTCTGATATTGTGTATATTGATAAAGTGAAGTGCAATTATTTCTTTGGTGTACTGAAACTGTTCCCTTTTTCCCACTGTATTGAGGTAAATGATATTACTGTTAGAAAAATAGGCCGAGTTCAAGGGAGGATGAATAGAACTTTCAAAGAATTTAGAATTTTTTTGCAAAATGAACGAAAGATTAACTTTGAATTGATGGATACTTTAAAGAAAATTAGTTTCAGCTGCAAGAAATGTTATTTTCAATGTTCTCTAGTCTACCATAAACATACAATATGAGTTTAATTGAGATGAGTTGTGAGAGATAAGAGAAATAGAATAACACCAAGAATTATATTGGTTCACCCTCACAATAGTTACATCCAGTTATTTAGTCAACCTCTAATTTCAAGTTTTTACAAACACCAAGAAATACAACACAACACAAGATCTTCAGCCCTACAAGATCTCTTACAACCTCTTGTGAAATCCTATTACAATAAAACCTTCTTGACAACCCCTTTCGAGAACAATACAACTGAAAGAAATAAAAATTTTATAGAACAACATCACCTGGACAAATTTCAGCTCAAATAAAAGAAGAATGAAGAATGCTGATCTTCAATGTAAGTGATCAATCTTTGATCTTGATTCAATAATCGTTGAGTTAATTCGTATTTAAAAAGTGTAAGAAACATAGTTTTGCAGGTCTGATAGTTTTTAACCAATTAAAACAGAACTTTATGAAGTTCCACGAAATTGTAGTGAGTTACATTGAAATTTTGACGAGTTAAAATCACTTAAAAGAGCCCTTTTAGTGATTTTAGCCAATTAAAGTGTGTTTTAATCGATTAAAACAGTGCAAACTTCATTCTTTAAAATGCTTATGTGATTTTAGTTGACTAAAAAACATATTTAATCGATTAAAATGGTCTAGCTCGCAAACCTAGCAAGATAAAAAATATTGTAGTTGATTAAAATCATTTTTAATCAATTAAACTTAGCATTTAAAATAGACGAAACACTTCCTAAAGACATTTTAATCAAAACTAATCACGATTAAAGAATGGAAACTTATTTACAACACATAAAACATCAAAATTACAACACAAACCAAGATTTAATTATAAGATCAACTTTTCAATACATCCATCATCAAATTCAAGTGGTCGGAAACTCAATCAAGATTGCATGAATCTTCAATCTCAACAATAACAAATTTATCATTTATGTAGGTTTTTTGGTCATATAGTTAATGTAACATTCTATGAAGTGCAGTATTGATAACCGTGGATTTAAACTCAATGGTTTTGGATGTTTTAAATTTCAAGCAATTGCAACTATGGATTTTTAAGAACTGGAAGATGTCACATTGAATCCACCAATTATTTTTATTTTCAAGTGTTTGCTTTAATGAAGTTGTCTTGATCTTTTTCATTCTTTTTGTAAAAGACATGCTATGTAACTAAATGCACTCAAATGTTTATTTTTATAATTTGATGTCACTAACATTTGTGAAGTTGTACTTTTCATTAGTGGCTGCTTATGACTAAGAATATTGGCTGATTTGGGTAACGTGATATCTATCTCTGTTGCAGCTGCTGATGCTACCGCAACCACCTTTCAGACCAGTATGTTACACACTTGTTATTATTGACCTTTGCAAGGTACAGTGTACATTACACTCTTGACTTTATTTTCTGTCAATGGGGAATTATTATTGCTTAAATACACTTTTTTATATAGATTTCAAACTTCAGCTCGTGTTTAATGCTTACAAATCATATGGCTACCAATAGGCTCTTCCTGGAGCTTTTCCTGCTGTTGTTGCTGGAGCAGTTCGTGCTCTCTTTGAGAGAATAGCTGATTTGGATATGGAATGTCGAACACGTCTAATCCTTTGGTTCTCACACCATTTGTATGTTGACAATTTAAGCAATTGCTTTACGACATGCAACATTTACAATAATATGTACTGTGCTTGTGCGGCTTGCTTTCTTGTTCTCCCCAACTATACCTTTTTCTTCATTTATCTAATACACTTTGTTTGAAAAAAAAAATCATGTGTAAGCTTCTGTGGCATCTAGACAGTAATGGTGAAAGATATATTATTCAAGATTGTGACACTAAAATTCTCTGCTGTGGTTATATTCAATGGTGAGAAAATCATTGAAGTGAAACTGTTGTTTTTGAGTTACATTTCTTAACACTTTAAAAGCAAACTTCATGATGCCCAAATTATAAATGATTTAATGGATGTATTTTACAATCCTTTTGTCATGACTAACTTATTAATGTATGTCCCTTCTTATACTGGTTTAGGACAACTGTGCAATACTCACTTTATCAACTGAAAAATTATCAGTTAACCATTAGATATTTTGTGCACACCCAAACCTCATCAATCTTTCTTAAATGTTAGCCATTGATACTACCATTCAGCTAAATGGTCCAAATAAATGGATGAAATTTACATGCCAATTACCATTACTGGATTGCTAATAGGGTGACCAAACATGATTAATAACATAACATTGTTTTTCACTTTTGTAATTGTATTTTCATTTTTAGTTTGATAATATCTTATGTTGCTTCTGTGCCTGGTCAGGTCTTATTACTCTAGTAAATATTTTATAACAGAAGGTAACTAAAAGAAAGTGAAGTTTTGGTTGAAGTATATCTAGTTTAGGAATAATCAGCAGCTTAAATGGTTGAAGTGAATATGTTGTTACTTCTTAACCACTCATTAAAAGTCAAAAACTAGTTCAGTGGTTAATACCCCTGACCTGCTAAAGTTAAAAGTTCAACTAAATCAAACAGAAAAGGTGGAAACACAAGCTACATTTCTGACATCTGTAGCCTCTGATCCAGGATACAATATTGCCCTGAATGTCCTTGTTATGGACTGCTGGAATTGGAATGTCAAAGGATTGATCTAGTAAAATGTTATAGTGACTTGTGTCTTTTATGACTTTGCAATGTGGGAGTTATTTTGGTCAAAAGGAAATGGGGATCTTGTCACTCTAAGGAAAATAGTGAATAATTCAAACTAATAAGGATTAAAGAAATTGAGAAAGTAAGCTGGTGATATTGATGAGGCAGTTCATGTTTATAAAGAAGTTGGTATTAGCCTT
>Ga0099824_1006506_pt1 | contig 15995 bp, 7 predicted proteins | sample SiratrowhiteBW_FD_76837 | JGI IMG/M metagenome (GOLD analysis project Ga0099824, IMG submission 76837) | Root nodule microbial communities of legume samples collected from California, USA - Siratro white BW | ecosystem: Host-associated > Plants > Roots > Nodule | place: USA: California...
AGTTATAATCCCCCTTTTTTTGTGTAAATTATTTTTTTTTTTGGAAAGAGCACCCCACGGCGCCCTTCCTCCCCCCCCCCCCCCCCCGCGAAAGTTTCAATCCGTTCTTTTGGTACTTCTTCTATGTATTTGCAGTTAACAACTCTTTCGCAACTTGTGACATGGATATTCATTTGAAAAAAATATGTATTTTTCATGAATTAGTAATAAAATACTTCACAAAAATAAAATAGTAATAGTATAAGAAAAATAAGATTTCTGGAATAAGGACAAATTGGAAGAACACATTTTTCATTCTGTTCACTTTCACCAGAACCTCCATTCCATCGATGAATAACCAAATATATTGACAAGCTTGACTATATTTCCACTCATAAAAATCATAACAATCCCAAGAAAGAACACGGAGCACACTAACATTCGAGCAAGCAATGGGTGTCGTAAAAATAAATTGGCAGAAAGTGCAGAATTTAACAGATAACTACAAAAACATACCATTTCGCACGGAACCCGAGCCTAGCTGTCCGTGCTTGTTCCATCCAAAGGCCAGGGAATTTCCATCCTCCGTAACAACCACTGTATGGCTCCTTCCTGATCCAGCTTTGACAATTTTGTACCTTCAACGACGGAATAAACTACAGATCAATACAAAATTAACCCTTATATCGGGTTTATAGATAGACAGATGTAAACCTCAACAGTCATATTAAAGTTAGAGAGAAAAGATAGAGCGTCTGTTCTCCATCAGACAATCACAGAACAGACAACCAACCAAAAGCAACAACAATTGCTGCTTCTTCCTAAAAGTGTGCCAACGCTCACAGACAACACTAAACACTATATTCATAACAAACAAAAGAAAAAAAAAAGGCAAAACCTAATCAGCATTCACCACACCAAATCATTAACTCACTTGGAAAGTTCAGACACAACAGTTGGTCTATCACGCTGAATCGTATCTCCATGACCCAGTTGCCCTTTCTGCACACCAAATCTCACAAATTAGACGCAAAAACTTCAATAACTTAAACACCTAAGTGTTTGTGCAGAAACATACCTCATTCCGTCCCCAAGTATAGCAGCGCCCTTCTACGTCCAATGCCACGCAATGACACGAGACTGCACTCTCGCCAACCATAACACACTTTAAAACAATAACTCATAGCATAACAGGATAAGTTCTAAAAAAGTTAACGTCAAAAATAAACAAACGAGTTTGTTCAAGTTACCGCAACCGGACGCGACGTAACGAATATCAACGCCAACAAGAGGACGGAGGCGCGAGGGAGAGACGAGGTTGCCGTCGACGGCGCCCTTGCGCCGGCCAATGATATCCCAGCACGTGGCACCGCAGAACAAGAGTTCTCCCCCTTTGACCTCCTCGCTCTCTTCCTCCACCTTCTTCTCCGCTTCAGATGCAGACATTTCCCGTTCACTCCGGCTAGAGCAACGGTTGAAAGTTTTCTAAAAAGCGAAAAAAAAATAATAAAAATGAAAAAATGGTAGATCTAACGGCTAGTATTCAAAACCAGGGAAAACGAAACGCGGAAAATGGCGGGAAACGATGACGAGCGAGGGATAGGTTAAGGGGAGAACAGGGTTTGCGCAGTGACAGTGGGGTGAAGACGAAGAAAATGAAACCCTAATTCAATTTTACCGAGTAAGTAAGAGCCGAGAAATATATCTCAAATATAAAAAAGGATAATAAAGAGTGGATTGTCCTTGGGTTTTCGAGAGTAGCAACAACCCGACTTTTCATTATTCCTCTAAATTTATTATTATTATCCAATTAACAACTAATAAGGAAACAAACTCCCAATGGATAAAATGATTATTAGTATTATAAATTAAAATATGATAATAGAAAAAAATCATTATTTATAATTATGTGGCAAATTATATTTTGGCTCTGTTAGGTCGCTGTCTGCAGATTTTCTTTTTCTTTTACTACTTTTATCTTCCGAATTTGTCCCTCTTTGCGTACTCTTTATATATTTTTTAGACTTTATTATTCTTTAAGCTCTGATTGATCTTGCAGGTAGCGTAAATGTTACACTCTGTGAAATAAATAAATTATTTTAAATCTATTATTAACTATTAATAGAAAATGGAGTAGCTTACACTCTGTGAAATAAATAAATTATTTTAAATCTATTATTAACTATTAATAGAAAATGGAGTAGCTTGTAGCACGCGCACAGTTAATGCTTCCTTGGTGTCTTCATGTTAGTAGATATAGATACTGATAGTAGATCTACGTAAGACAGGTACTCCCTCTGTCTCTGTCCCTCTTTTCACAATTCTCTGATACATCTTTTAAATTTTAATTTTTATTAATTACTTTTTTAGATGATGTTGATAAGGAAAACTTTCTTTTCCCTAAGTATTAGGACATATTAAATAAAAGTTAATTAGAACAATTAAATGAGATGATAAATTTTACTAATTTTAGATTATATGGATTTGATTCATTGACACATTTACCTGAGTTGCAATTAGACATATTTTCTAAAAATCATTTAAAATTATCCAATTTGATCCTGTCCCACACTCTAATGTGATGTGATAAAGGGAAACAATCCGCACAATATTTCTTAATTTTACTTCAAAATATTGCATATCTGAAATTTATTTTCCTTGATTATTTTCATCTGAAATACTGGTAAATGAAAATTAAAATTATTTCACTTAATTTACATCTATTCTATACTATGATTTGATAACAGATAAGGTGTTCCTGCCCAATCTCCCTTTTCAGGACGTGTTCATTGTCTTAAACATGTAACATTACGTTTGTTTTTTAAAAACCGTAAATATGAAAAATTATCATTAAAAAATCAGAAAAAACATGTAATTGGAATATGGTAATCTTTGACCAACAAAATTAAGGAATGGTTACAAATAAATATTTTTTTTTTACTTAAAAATAAATCTTAAATATTTTTATGTAATATTTGTCGTAATTTAAACTAAAGAGATATCATTATCTTTCTTTTTCACATCGTCTTTCAATTTTTTTTCTTTCCTGTTCTACACGGTATCAAACATTGTCTTTTCTTTTCTTAATTCCTTTATATTCCCTTGTGATTTGTTTGTTCCACACCACACTTTGACTTTAAGAAAGCATGCAAGCTATTATTTTTCAGTTCATTTTTTCTGGTGACAAAGAAAAGAAAATAAATTATAATAAACTGCTTCCAATTTGATGGCCCTACAATTCCAACTAAATGGTGATTAAGAGAGGGTCCCAGTTTTATTTAATTTTCAACATTAGTATATAGAACAAATTACTCATGATTCATGACCAAATGGAATTTTTTTTTCCATACATATCACTTCTTTCAAATTATATAAACAATTTTTTCAAACTCTGTTTGCTTATTCATTGTTTATAAGTCACTTGAACTCTAATCTATGAATATTGGTCATCTGTACTAGAAATTTTATACTAACCATTATTTGTGGAAAAACGCTGTTTACAGGTTAGAATTTAATTTCTCAATAATCAAAAATTAAATTCTAACTTCAAAACAATTGCCCAAATAAAGTTTAAAAGAGTTTACTTATCTAATTTAAAAAAAATATATTTAGGAAATATTTCAAAAATACTCTCTTTTTTTCTCTCTATTAATAATAACGGATAATGGTGGCAAAAAACATTTAAATTAAAATGTCATAATTTTAAATTTAAATAATTCTTAAGTCATGGATATTTATTTGAAGTATTTAATAAATTTTTCTTTCAAATTTGGTACCTAGTAAATAAGTACTTTTGTTTAAGTTTCTTGTGGATATTTGTGCAGATTTTTATCTGCGCGCATATATTACTACCCGTATATTCATCTAAAACTTAATTTAAGTAATAACTTTATATAAAGTGTACTTATATTTTGAATATACAAGATGTTTGTACATAATTCAATTATATTGAAACTTCTTGATTAGTATAGGGTGTGTAACTATTAATTGATCTCTTATTATATTTACATAAAAGGTGATTACATTCAATTCTTTAGTTATAGATAAAGTTTAACTAAATAACTTTAAAATTACATTTTTTTTTCCAATGACACACATATTAACAACAAAATAATGAGTGAAACTGAAAATGTACTTCAAAAATAACAAACCATATACTTGTTGAAATTAAATGTTACTATTTTTTTTTTTTATGCTTATGTTTTTTTTAAAAAGATGCAGTTAGTTAATACCATTATCAAACTATATATTCTAAGATTGAAAAAATTGACATCACAATACAAGTGTCTGTGATTTATTAATAGATTTTGAGTATTAGTTGTAATAAAGTACTTATTTCTCAAAAATAGAATAAAAGCATATTTTGTCAAATATATTATTTACATCACTTTAAAACTACATTCTAGAATAGAATAATAGATGAGAAGCAACATGTGCTGATTTGATTATTATTAAATACATATAATGTTTATGAGATGGAGGTTTAAGTAGTATACATAAATACTTTTAATGGGTTGTAAAAGATGTAGAAATAAGAAAAATACTAAGTGAGTATTAAATCATGTTAATTTTCAAAATATAAATTATCACAAACCTAAAGGTAGCAAAACTTGTTTTAGAAAATTTAAATCTACAAAGATAAGGAGTGAAAAAAAAAAAGTGCGTCAAATTGACAGATATTACATAATATAAACAATGACAAACTATTAAAACAATTTCAACATTTTTAAGAATTAATGAAAAATATAAAATTACTATAAATAACAAGAAATTGAAATTTAATACAAAATTCAAGTGTCTATCTCATTTAGTTTGTTAATAAAGAATTGATGTTAATTAATCTTATCTATAGTGGTGTATGTGGTTGACATACATCCAACTAAAATATTAACATTTATACGCATGTAAAATATAACTATCAAAATAATAATTAAACAGATATTTAATGTGTGAATAATTATATTTATACTTTCAAAACTTTTATCTAAAAATATATAATATTGAAAATTTTGATTCCACTGCTTGTTACATCAGTAGACAACATATTGTCCCATGACTTAAGGTCTGGGATACAATTCACTATGTTGTCTCTTATCTTCAGGAGTATGTTTTTTCTTTATGAAAGATGCATGTGTTGCTAAGTTATTGATATTAAAATTAAAAGAATTATTGGTTAATGATAACTTTTTGAGTGGTGCAACTTGTAATAGATTTTTCATCAAAATTCTGCAGCAACATGTATTGTACACTTGACTTTAACTTTAGTGTGGTTTTGTAACTGCCAAAAACACAAAGAAAAAGATTGTTGTGCTTGTTGAGATAGGTTGCACACTTCATCACACATTTCAAATATTATGTTAATTCAAAAAGATTATGCATGTTTGCATTGGTCTGTTAATACCTAAAATAACATGTTTAAATTAGATATGTTTCACAGCTTCAAAATATACAACTCAGCACTCATTCCAAGTTAGTATTATTAAATGTGAGATATTAATAATAGAGCGAGAAGAGAATAGATTATTTTTATGAACTGGGAGTCTTAAATCTAAAACACCAAAGATATAATTATGTACACAATTTTCATTAATTGATCAAATGCTTCAACTAGTAAATATTAATTAACTTTAATTTTGTATTATAATCTAATTGACACAATTAAATGTTGTGACAAAAAAATAACATCTAAATGAGTTATCAAGAAAAATAAAAATCTTATTTCAATAAAATAAAAAACATGATAACAAAAATTACATTAAAACATTAAAAACTTATTGCAGAGAAATTGTATATTTAATTATTATGCCAAAACATGTGTATATAGAAAGTTTATATTATTATATCATTTATCATTTTAAATAATATTAGAAAAAAAATGTAACCTAAATATTTTTATATATATAATGTTTTATCGATCCTCAGTGTTTGTGTTTAACCGTAGTTTCAAAATGTAAGTTAGCATTGTGTGTGACATATTTAACCGTAGTTTCAAAATATAAGTTAGCATTGTGTGTGACATATTTAGTCCTCCAAAGTCAGTATTATTAAATGAGAGATATTAACTTATAGAGTAAAAAGTAAAAAGTAAAAAGATGATAAATTGTGTTTTGGGGTCTTCAAACTGAAACACCAAATAAATAATTATATAAATAATTTTTATGAATTGATGAAAGTTTTATGTCTTATGCCTTAACTAGGAGATATTAATTAACTTTTCATTTTGCATTATAATCTAATTGACACCATTAAATGTTCTGACAAAAACAACATCCAAATGAGTTATTAAGAAAAATAATAAAAATCACATTAAAATAATAAAAACTTTCCTTATGATAAGAAAAAATTATCCTAAATTATTGATGTAATTTTTGTTATCATATTTTTATTTTATTGAGATAGTTTTTGTTTTCAACATCTAGAAATAGTTTATATCACTACATCATTTATCACTTTAATCAGTATTAAAGTTGATTATATACAAAAATAAAATATGATCTAAAGATAGAAAGTATTATACTTTTACTGACTTATAAACCATAATATAATAGGTTACGATTTTTAGAGTGTAGATATTTAAACAACAGTTTTATGATTTTATCTTTTAAAAAAATTATAGAACATACTAAAAAAGTGTAGTCTAACATAATAACAATATAGTCATCATTTGTAGAGTTTGAGTTATAAAATATGAATAGTAAAAACTATTGATTTTTTATATAAATGTAACCTAAAAATAAAAAATGTCACACTTTTACAAAATACAACTTATGAGCTATTACAAGCTACATTTTTTTAGTCATGAATGTTTAAACTACAATTTTAAGACACAACTATTAGAAAAGAATAAATCATATTAAAAAAGTATAACCTAAAATAATAAAAATATGGTGGAAAAGAGCCATAAAACATAAATCACATTAAAAAAGTATAACCTAAAATAATAAAAATATGGTTGAAAAGAGCCATAAAACATTGTTAGTTGAAAACTTATAATTATAAAAAAACCAATAAACAAAAAAGTGTGAATTAAAACAATTTTAATTTCATAATTAAAATATTTTAAACACTTAGATTTATTATTATTATTAATATTATTGCTATTATTAATATTACTCTTAATATTAGTATTATTATTAATATTATTTATATTATTATTAATTTTATTATTAATAATAATAACAATCATAATGGGAATAACAATTATAATATAGTCACAAAGTTTTCTCTATTATATGTTTTATATGTATTTATGAAGCTTGGGTTCGATACCATTTTGTTGCGGATTGTGAGTTAATAATAATAATAATATATAAATATAGAATCCTGGTCTAAAGAAAATGCAATACTTTTTAAAGAAATATTACGTAAACGTTGACAGAAAATTATAATCTATTATATCGGTTTAAGACAACAATTTTGAAAAATGTCACGGTCTTAGAATAAAGTCTACGATAATATATTTCGTGACTATAAAGTAACATAAAGTTTAATCTACAGTTTTTTACTTTTTATCACACTTTTTATGGTTGTCTAAAGTAAAAAAATTGTATAATGTATATTACAAAGAAAACCAAATTAGTAAAAAATAAGACACCCAAAACTATGTAATAGTCTTGATATCCCTCTTAAACTTATGCATTGCTTGATCATCATCATAAATTTATAACATACATGAGAGAAAGTCTTTATAAAAATATATTTTGTGAAAATGTTTACTATTTGAAATCATGCAAGAAGATAAAATAACTAAACCCGCTTTCGTTAGATATTGTCATGAAAAAAATTAATATATAATTTAAAATATTTTATTCTAAAATGCATAGTAGAATTCATAGCAAGTTAAACATCACTTAACTGTTAAAATAGATTTTAAAACACGTATAAATATGTAATTCATAAAATAACAAGATTAACCACAAAATGTCAGCTAAGAAGTGTGACTATGCCACACTTGTTTTCATATAAGGTCCTTTTCTTCATTCAATTTTGTATTGATAGGAAAATTAAACAAATATGAAATGAAAGAAGAAAACGACAAAATAGACACTCTAAACATTAAAATAGCGAAAAAAATAGATAACAATAAGAAGTGATAATTTACAATAAAGAAGTAACTTTGTGATACCATTTTATAATGAAAAAAAATTGTATATTCAATTATTGATGCCAAAATATATATATACAAGAAAAGCTTACACAATACATATAATAAAAACAAAAACTACATGAAATAACGTACCTAAACCTACTAACTACTTATAATAACTTTCAAAACAACAATAATTACTGTACTACTTTTTAAAGCTGTTTTATACACTATCTTACAAATTTTGTCTAAACACGATTATCCATCATCCCACGATACATTTTTTTTTCTATTTTTATTTTAGATTTCATCAAATAATTTCAAATCCACCACACATGTATATAGTTAATAATTTAAAACACAAAGATGGGATTCTTTTATAGGATAAACTTGTTAACTCTTTACATTTTTTTTTCATTTTCGTCAAAAATTCGTCTATACACTCGAACGCAGAGTAAAAAGAAAAAAACAACACTCAGAACGCAAACATATAAAGTTATAAAATATTGAAAACTAATTTGAAAATCTCTAAATTATATTTAGATAAAACTTTATTAAAATGATAAAATATTGTTCATAATAAAAACTGTTGGCTAGAACCATGATTTGTATTCTAGTATTAATTTTACTTTTTCGATCCATTCTAAGAATATTGTTAACCATTACGAGAAAATATTTTTTTAACAGAAGTCTTTGAAAGAATAAAACATTATAGTAAAATAATTAAGCACGACCATTGCTACGAAATTAGAGTGACTTTATTGTTGATTGCAATTGCTCATATTTTCCTCTCTCATGCTAAGTCCGTGTTTCTTTTAAAATGATACAAGTTAAGTTAGTTATAAAAAAAATGTTCATTTTTATTTTATTTTTCTTTTGTGTCACACCATCACATAACAAGACAAGGAATTACGGATAAATAAGCTCTTTATCCTTAAAATAACATTTGTTATCTTTTCAATAATAATTATTAATTATTTTCCGGATGATTTATATAAAACACTCAAATTTATTCAGTATAAAAAAATATACTAATAAATACCGTTATCGTAGACCAATTATTAATAGTCTAAATATACAGGATCTTACTCCTACTAAACATAATAATTATGATTTCATTTCTTAGAAAATCATTTTTTTTTTCACTGTGAAAAAGTTTAATGTCCAAAATTCTTTTTGTTTTTTTTTCTAACCATTTTTCGCATTTTTATCTCTTCTACATACGAATAAAAAAATCCGTTAAAAGAATTATCTTAGAAACATCTGGTCAAACAATAGTTTCTAATTCTTGTTCACTAACGTGATCCCTTCATAATGTCTCCTCTATATGCATTCAAAAATGTATCTTTCAATTTCTTGAGAGCCCAAACTTTGATTTGGGTGTAATAAATCTTCATTGAGTAGGAAGATCTAATGCCAAGCTCAAATCTTGGTATGGAAAGCGATTCCTCTTTTTTAGTTTATGTTTATTATTATACCCTCATGGATGATACCCATTTATTGCGATCGATTTTTCCAATGCTTGGATGTGAACTCCATGATTATGATTTTCCAAAAACGAAGATGGTGTAGGTTAAGAACGTGATACTCCGTTGCCTGTTGTAGCAAATGATGACAGTGTTGCGGAAATGCAAGGTGCTTGCGTTTCTCAGATATCTTGATCAGAACATAAGGGATTTTTTCATTCTTCCACCTTCATCTACGGACCCCAATTTGTGATGAATTTGTTAGTGTGATATCTAAACAGTGCTGTGGACGATGAGAATAATCGTTTTACTGTTAAGCTGCATACAAGAAGACAGCTTGTGAAGCCACGAGAGTGAGGTAACCCTAAAAGACGTGAACTACGTGCTCCATGTTGGCTTCCTCCTGTAACAATGACTGATAAAAACTAAAGTGGTAGTCATAGATAGGTTTCGTGGAGGGTAAATAACAAACATGAAACAGGAAAACAATTAACATACATAGTCGATTTTACATACTAGAGCAGAAAGGGTTCCAGGATCTGAGGACACGAGTCTACAATTATTGGGGTTTAAGAAACTACATGGATTAATGAAGACTATCTAACAACTATTTATCCACCATGCAGACATTTTACACTCAACCCCTTCGTTTAGCCAACATCTACCACCATTACGCATTCTAATTATAGATAGGGGCATACTATAATCATAAACTTTCCCAGATAACCTTTACACTTGACATTATTTCCCTCGCTCGACTTCATAATTCATCACTAAAAGCTGTTTCTATTCATGCAATGCTGCTCCACAATCAATTTCTCACCATTACTTTATTGTAATGTATCGGTTCGTCCCGTGTTTGGCCCAATGGTCTTTGAGGTCAACAGGGTTTGACAGATCGTGGCCTTCGGAGGCAAGGCGACTGAGCAGCTTGTTGAAAGCGCTACCACTCATCTTCCGACCTCCAACCCGAGCATGTCTTTTGTTCGGCACTGCAGGAAGTGGATACATTGACAGAGTGGTTGTGCAACAGGCAGACTGCCAACCTCCATTACCCCATTTGTAACACTGCTTCAGGACACCGGTACAAGAACACACTGGCGCTGGCATGGTTGACTCATCATAAGCCACTTGGTTCAATCCCAAGTCCTGACCTTTCCAATCAGCCTTAGACACTCCTATCTGCTTGTTAAGATCATCGCCTCCGTTGACCATTTCCTGACCATTCTTCCACTCATGTGCCTTGCCAAACATAACCTTATTCAAATCTTCGCTCTCCTTTTTCACCTTTTTTGCTGCTTTTGTAGTCTTCTTATTAGGTGAAGCTGACTTAGGTTCCTTGGGCCGCTTGGCCCGCCTTGATTTTCCAGCCTCAGATGTGATGGGAGCTGCAGGGAGGGCATCAGTTGTGTGCATTTCCCGTGTGTTGTAAGAAGGATCGCCCATGTTAGGTATATGGTGTACCTGTTGCTGGGGATGATGTATATGCTTGACACCACGTGAAATTTGGCATCCTGGAGGGCATGATGGCATACTGCCACTATTTAACGAGGTTTCTCGGTACTGAAGAGTTGCAATCGCATTATCTCGTTCCAAAATTGCACTATTTCGTTCTGCAATTGCAGCATCTCGCTGCAGAAATGCCATGTCACGCTCAGCATATGCTGCCTTCTTCTCAGAAATGGCCAGATTTCTTTCTTGGATGGCTGCATCTCTTTCTGCCATAATTGCCATGATCTGCTTCATGGAAGGCTGATGTTGCATCAGCCACTGCAACGCAACATCGAGATAAATATTTTCAAAGTCAGCATCTTACTTATCAGAGAGAACGCACTGCACTTACCAATTGTTTGTTTGTGCAAAATTGAATAGTAAATTTGTTGATGAATTTATACATGAACAAAAATAAATGTATTTTAACATACCTGTCCCTGAGCAGATTTATATTGATCTGCTTTGTGCCTGCCATTTTCACGATGCCCAGCATCATCCATCAGAAAAACAAACGGTAGCAGCAACTAAATATTGACTCTAGGCTTCCTCAACCAATACGGGACTTGATTGATCAAACAACAGTATGCCAGAAGTCCTGCATTCATAGAAACTTTTCAGTTTACATTGGCAACTTGGGATAGTTAGTGTATCTCTGTTGTCCTCTTCTCTTGGGGTGCAGAGTATTGGGTAGGAAGGAATCACTCGATCGACAACTCCCATGAAGAATCGATGTTGCAATGTTTAAAATACTTACCATGCTTATACATAGGGATAGCAGGTACTTGATCAAAAGTAAACCTATACAAAAATGTAACTCAGTAAGTTCACATACAATAGTGAATGAAACTTACAAACAACTGCCACTCTATAAAAGACTTGAATATTGAGCTTCAAGAAAATCTGGGATAAAAATAGTGCAGGGAACCTTTGGCAACGCTGGGGAAGTCTACTGGTCATCATGTATGATTTAAATACTTGCATTAAAGCATAAAAGACAGTTAGAAGTTTCCAAAAACCTTAAAAGGAAGCAATGGAACAGGTGGATATGAATGGCAGACATGGTAGTAATGTAGTAAGCAGGGTTACCACAGCTACATCAATAGTAGCCGCGTAGTAGGCAGTTACCGCAGCAATTATAATAGAAAAAGACTAAAGTTCCAGAAATTACCACAATATCATCTCAAAGTTATGAGTCATTGTTATTATTATTATTATTCCAGAGCTTCATTGGAAGCAATAAAGAAACATGAAGGTAGAACAAATGAAGAAAAATAAGGCATGTTTCGAGCGGGGGAAGAGGTAAAACGAGTGGATAGAAAGAATCCCAATGTGATTATAATGTCCTGACCACATAATGCATGGGTAAATATCACACAAATAATGATGACAACCATATGATCAAGGTCCTCTTCAAAAAGTTCATCCATGACAGGAAGGCCAAACTCCAAAACCCAATATCATTTGATGAAAAAAAGCACTGTTCTGAAACGTACTATAACTTTTATCCAAAGTCCGAAAATATCCAGTGTTGATTGTTAATTAAAAGATCTAAGATAAACAAGGGGAAGGGAGACGTAACAACCTCCTGATCTAATACGAGTCAAGCAAAGACCCACACAAAAACTTCTTCATTCACAATCCAGTACTCCAGTGCAACGTTAAAACTGAATAAAAATGGAAAACCAGAGTGGAAGAGTACTGCAAAAGGAGATAAAGTAAAGAAGTGATCATTCAGGAACTCATTTGGATACGATTAAGTACAGGAAAACTGATTTTCAAAGAAAAAAACAATCGCATTTATAACCTGATGGATAACTTGATATCAATTAATAGCCAAGTGGATTACATTCTTTTTACTACCCAAAACTATATTCCTCCTCACTACATTCAATAAACGTATATAGCTGAATATCATGACCAGATGATATCTGAATATCAATAAATGTATCTTCGTTCTCACTTGCTTTTCTTCTAACCAAAGACAAACTACCCAAAACACTCGCTACAAGCTCATTCCCATAGACAAGTAGCAGCACTTGTTTGGACAGAATTCTGAATAAATATTTATGTAAAAATAATAATAATAATAATAAAACAAATGAAGCTTGTCCAATTAACTAAAATCAAATTATCCAGCATAAAAAAAAAATCTAAAATGAAATTATACAATTCAACTTTCATAAAAGACTTTTAATTTAATTTCTCTAAAAGCTAATTTGCGCTTCCAATTTTCTTCTCCGGAAATTTATGCAAAAAAACAGAGCTAAATCTATTACCACAGCCCCTCCTTATATCATGGGGTGTCAATGAATAACAAAACTAAAATCAGTTCCGTACAATTTTTTTAAAGCCAGAGCTCCTGGATCTCAAAAACGGTTAAAGATCCAAATTTTCAACCAATAACAGATTCCGATACAGTAAAACGTGGCACCCCAACTAAAAGTAAACAAAAATAAAATCTAGAAGAAGCAATTGCAGCGAACGCGAGCAAGAAAACCTAAAACAGAGGATGCACAACGATTCGGATACTGGAAGGTGAGAAAAAAGGAAGTCAAAGCAAGTCAAAGACAAAACGAAGCGATAAATTGAAGGTGGATTGGGTCGGAACGATAAAACAGCGATAAATTAACGATAAATAGCAGAAGGAAAGTAAAGACTGAAAAAATGAACGGAGAAAGAAACCCTAACCTCAGAGAGAAAGAGAGAGAGAGAAATCGTGAGACACTAGGGTGGGGGGTTTTTACCCGGTTGTGTCTGTATCTGTGCCTATGCGATGCCACTTTCTCTTCTTCCACTTACAATTTCTCTCTTTACTTCCCTTTTTTTCTTGGTTTTATCATTTCGTATAAGCAGAAAAAAATAATTAATATAAATAAATAAATAAATGCAATGCGTGAGTTATCAAGTCACCGGTTCCCGTCTGTCGTTCCACTTTGAACCATCCAAGTGGGATGCACATCCACATTTATTTACTTACCGCATTATTATTATTGTTTTTTTTCACCTTTTTCTAATTATTTTCAGTTTTTTACCCTTTTTGATCTTGACTTTAAGAAAGCTAAAACCGGCCATGCTGCCAAATAATTAATACGGACAAACAAATTATTCTTTTCATAGTTAAAGTTGTCCAAATTATTGTTTTTGATCCATCCATTCAATGTAATTTATGTTTATGATGTGTTCGAACGTACAAAAGTGGGAAACTTATCTTAAAATGTGATGTTAGATATTGAAAACACAAGGAAGATATTGCGTTGGTGTGATGTGGTGTGTGACACGGGGCACGTGCGTTAGGGTTGGTTTAAGTTAGTGACACAGGTTTTGTTGCTTGCCACAAACATTTTGAGTTGGTTCATGGTGGCCTTTACCAGAATGCTTCATGCTTGCACCACTCGCCATTTCTGGTTTTCAGGTGCTCCTCTTTCAGACATTATGCTTCAAATTGCTTTAACTACTCACTTACCATTACTAAGAATATTATCACTTTAACTAGTTAGAGAATTTAGTTTACCAATTTTAGTTTCAATTTCAGATTTTGTTGCGTATTTATACAAAATCTATCATATATATATATATATATATATTATTGTTGTTGTATATCCTAATCAATATTGTTCACAAACACAACTAAAATAAATATGTTAATATTGTGTACCACTCTACACTTAGATACATTTAAGTAAACAAAATTACGCCTTCATCCCAAAGTAAATGTGGTTCTAGGTTTTCTTTAACATAACTCAATAAAGGTAATAAATAGATGAAAAAAACAGCAATTTAAAGAGATTAAACTAGTCATAATTGATTTATTTGTAATTTTTTGTTCCTATAATATTATTGGACGAATAGATGAAAAAATAATTAATATTACATTGAAAACATAAAATAACTATTGTTTTTCCTTCTTGTATGGCATTTATTTTGAGACTAATGGATTATTTTTAATTGAAAATGATAAAATAAAATCATGTCAACCTATTTTCTTAATCAGTTTAAAATCGATTATTTTTTATTTACGTTTGAACCCATATAAATATCTCAACAACTCATGTGCAAAATACAGAATAAAAATATATTTCATTGGGTTGGTTTTAGCAGTTTTTTTAATTTCGTTTCACAAAGTTGTAGGCAGACTTAATAGATACGGGGTGACAAAAACAAATCCCTGGTTACTTTACTTTGTTCCTCTGAACAATTTAGAGTGGATTTAAATATTGCACGCTATATAAATTTAAATTTAAATTTTATCTTTCTTTTTATTATAAAGAATAAGTTCTGAAATACATTTTTTTTATTTTATATTTTTAAATATATATTTTGGAATACATTTTTTATGAAATAAAATTTTCTGTATTTCAGAATATACATTTTAAAATAAAAAATAAAAAATGCATTCTAAAAATGTATTACTATCAAAAATATATATTATCTTAATAAAAATACATTTTGAATCAAAAATTCATATCAGTGTATATTTTTAAAGATATTTTCAATTCCAAAATAAGGTACTGGAATATGAAATTCAAAGTATATTAATATACTCTGCATTTTATATTTAAAAAAATATTTTTCTGAATTTGAAAATTTATTTACAGTTCAGAATAATTTTTTTTGGAGACAGCTTTATTATTTCACCCCGCGTTAGGTTGCAGGTTTAAAATTAAAAACATGGGGGTGGATAAAGGAACTCTCCAATTTACAACGTGCGTGGGTCAAATTCCCTTTCCCTGTTTTTTTCTTTTTTTTCTATAAACTGTGGGCTAACATGTTATATTTAGGACAAATTCTTCCTCCACCCCCATACCTTCTTCCTGCACCCCCATATAATTTTTTTATTCCATAGTTGCCCTTCATGAAATTACATAAATATCCCTATTTTAATAAAACCCATCCCCTTTCCAACCGGATGACCAAGCCATCCGGTTTACATTTTTTGAAAATGAGAACCGGATGCACCCCCCATCCGGTTC
>Ga0099824_1006509_pt1 | contig 15992 bp, 6 predicted proteins | sample SiratrowhiteBW_FD_76837 | JGI IMG/M metagenome (GOLD analysis project Ga0099824, IMG submission 76837) | Root nodule microbial communities of legume samples collected from California, USA - Siratro white BW | ecosystem: Host-associated > Plants > Roots > Nodule | place: USA: California...
ATATTTATATATATTTATTAATATATATATATATATATATATATATATATATATATATATAAATATATATATATATATATATATATATATATATAAAGTCTCAAATAAAAAAAAATAAACACGCGTTTCAAAGTAATTCACAAAGCGAATATTTTCTCCATGCAGCCAATCAACAACCATTCCGAATGGGCAAAAAGATAAACTAAAAAATATTAATATTTTAGATTCAATAATTCCATAGGAATAACACATTCACACTCATAAATAATGCTTGAAAGACTAAAGATATTCTATTAAAGTTTTTTTTGTTGTTTGAAAAAAAAAATACGGAATAAACTTTTACAATCAATATTTTAATGATTTTTTTCCCTTAACAGCATAATACTTGTTTACGAAAAAAAAAAAGGAAAATATGATCATATTACATAATAAAAGCTGACACTTTTATTGTTATTGTTTAATTTATTTTTTCGATTCTAATTAGTATATGATAAAAAAAAAATATGTTAGCACAAGAAAATAAGGTAAAATAAATATAGAAGTTTAATTTAAGGTATTAGTTTTTTTTTTCTTATAAATGCCTATATTGAGTAAACACGTTGTTGGATAATTACTTTTTTAAATTTTTTAATTTAAATATTGAAAAAATCATTTTTTTTTAATTTTGATGTGTGGAGTACATTATTTTGAGGTGTTAGACTTGTAGTTTTGAATTTTTTCAAAAGGCTAAATTATTAAAACTGTCCTTGATCAGAGGTTAGTTCAGTTTTATTTTGTTAAAGTTTAATTTAGTTATTTACATCGTTTTAAAAGAAGTCAAAATAGTCATTCTGTTAACTTAAAATTAATTTATCAGCAGATAAAATTTATTATTATTTAAAAGTCACTGCAGTATAATATTTTTATTGTACACATTGATTATTTTTTAACTGCACTATATTAAAAAGTAAGTTTATTTACCAAATGCAATGCAATCCTGTAAAATAATGGTGTAATAAAAGAGTGAAATCCCCTCATAATGTTATTTATTTTTGCATGTTATTTTTTCATAACAACCAAAATTTATATCGAAATTAGGTTATGAGAAAACATTGGCACTTATGATTTTTTGTTTTGGCCAAGACATGCTACCTAACTATTAATATCCTCAGATGTTGCTGTTGGTACTTTGGCAGTTTTATGTGACATTCATAGTAAAAGACAGAGCATCAAATCCCTTCATGGGTCTTGCGTAAAGGAAATGGTGCGTCAAATTATGCTTATACATTTGTGACCAAACTCCTTTAGAAAAGTCTAACTTCCTTGATAAACACAAGGAGGGGCCATAAATATTTTAGTTTTATGCTAAGCAAAATATCATTTATGAAATATATGTATTTTTCTTATAGGTACTATCATGTCTTCATGCACATCCACCATTCCAACAGGAATAAGATCGCATTTTAAAGAGTAGAAGTAAAAGCCATTCAAATATGCAAGGTTTTTATTTGTTAAACAAGTCTTGAGTATGAGAAATTATTTGCAAAGTTTCATGAATATGAATTTATAACATTAGTTTTATTGATATTCCCATACTTTGTTTATTGTATGTTATAATTGAATTTTGAAATATTTAGTTGTAAAAAAGTATAAATAAATATATTTTGTGTTTCATATGGACCTAAAAAGTAATTTAAAAGTAGAAGTAAATGATAATTAAATATTTTATTATCAAGTAAAAATTAATATAAATAAAAATATTAAGTTGTTCATAGTAACAATCTAGAAATTCTATCATTTCAGTAGAAATGGTAGAAGTGGAATGAACACTTAATTATTATATTATTAAACTAAAAATGTATATTTATAAAAAAAATAAGTAGTAAGTCTCATTTCCACTCAAGCCATTATCTCTAAAACCCCTAACCCTCTTTTTCCTCTGACTTCTCTTTAAGTCTCCGCTTCCATACCTCATCAGTTTCTCAAGCAGAGCCCACCGTTGGACTCATGACGGAGAATAGAGCAAATCTACCCGATCAGAATCTCCGTTATAGTAAGTTCGTTCTCTGCCTTCTTCCCTTAGAGCCATTTTTAGGGTTTTGATTTCTTCTGCCTTATGAGCTTGCATGTGGCATCTGAGTTATCAGATAGTGCCCCTGTGAGCTCAGTTCCCTAGCGTTTTCGTCTGATCGTTGATCAGAGGACATTTTGATGCAAATTTGAGTTCTTGACGATCTTAGGCTTTGGGGCTGTTAGAGAGAACTTCTAGTGCAATTCAGGTAAGGGAAACTAACTTGCATGTTACCTTATTCCAGTTTGTTTGTGATTTAGGATTTCATTCAAATTATGTCTATGAAAATGCATCTGTGATGGTTTACTTGCTGGCATGAAACTTAAGTTCAGTTATTGATTGTTTATTCATTCTGGTATGTATGATGAGTATGTGGTAATTGATGGAATGCAAGTTTAATTTCTGGTTAAATTAGTCATCTGAAACATGTGTAGTAGCTTTGTGGTAGTAAAACCTGCATAAATTGTCTGATAAGTTATGTTTTTTGCATAATTCGCTTAGGCGAAAGCATTTCGCCCAAGCGAGAATGGTTTCGAGTAGTAAGTATGCTCTCTGGACTATTTTCGCCCAGGCAGGAAGTTTTTCGCCCAAGTGAGAAAGTATTTTCGCCCAAGCGAAGGTACAGTCGCCTAGGCGAAAAAGCCCCTGGAGCTAGTGTGCTCTCTGGAGTGTTTTCGCCCAGGCGAGAAATCCTTCACTTGGGCGAGGATATATTCACGCCCAGGCGAGAGTATTTTCTCTTAGGCGAAAATGGGCAGTGCTCTATGGACTACTTTTGCTCAAGCGAAAGAATTTTCACTCAGGCGAGTGGTATTTTCGCTCGGGCGAAATTTGTCTCGCCTAGGCTAAATTTTTTTTTTTTTTGGCTTTTTGTTTCTGAATGTTTAGCTCTTTTAGAATGCAATATATGTATTTAGTAGAACAGATTAATTGATAATTTAAGTTTAATTATATTGATAGTTTAGTAATTTCTTTAAATGTTGAGATTGAAGTGGAGATTGAGATTTAAAAGTGAATGAATGCATGAGTAGAGATCTATATTGTAATGTGATGTTGTTAAGAGTGTTGATAAAGTTGTTCAAAGCCTAGGCATAGTGTTTTCAGGAAAGAAAACACACGTGTCTTGGTTAATTAGGAAGTGCGTTGCCTAAGGATTTGATCAATAACGATTGATATCCTGACTCTCCTAGTAATAGGAATCAAATAGATTATCATTACTAGGTGGTGAGAGTCGAAGGAGGAGGTCTGAACTGGGTGACTGTAGCTTGAAATAGCTGGTCAGAAAATTCTTAAGGGGACTAACCCTGTCATACATGATTGATGATTCATTTGTGTGGGGACTGTGTGGATTCATAGTTTGGAGATGTATGACAGGTGCATATCTCGGGTCTATTTAATGCACGAGTCTTCCGGAAGTAGAGTCATGTTTGTAGTGTGTTATATCCTTATATTGTGATTATACATGAAACTGAATGTTTTTTATTTGTTAAAATTTGGTTAGCTTACCCTTTGCTTTTGGTTGTGTTGTGTTTAATTTTTCTGTTTTTTGTCTGTGATGATCGTGTCTTGACACAGGAGCAGATGGTGCTGCAGATGGATATTTTGAAATTTCAGTTTAGGTTTATTATGTAATTTTGATGCATGTTAACTATGGAATACCGTAAAATACACATGGTGTTAATATTTTAGCTATCATAGTAGAAGCTTTAATTCCATAGGATGTTACAGTTCAAATTTTATTTTAAAATAACTATTATATTTCTAAGAATATTTTTTTGGACTTATTATAATAAAAAATAATTTTAAAAGAAATAGAATTAAACTTATAATAAAAAAATATTACTCCATTTACTGTCTAAAGTCGTAAACATGACTTTTGATATGACGAAAAATAAAGTTAATTTTTTTAAAAAGTAAAAGAGAAAAGAAAAAGTATTTTTAAAAATTTGTGATCGTCTTAAAATGAAACTTAAATATTGATTTTTATATTTATATCAATTTTTATTTTAATATTAAAAATATTAATTTAATTATACCACTATTTTTTAAAATTATTTTTAAAATTTTTACATTTATTTTAAAATAGAACTTATATAATTAGTTTTTTATTTATATAAAATTTTCAACTTTTTAATAAAATAATTTAGTGTCATTTTCATTATACTACTCCTGTACTTTCTAAGTCCTAGTCCTTATATATTTAATTATAATTGAAAATATAATTATACAAATAACTTTTAAATAATTTATATAGTATGTTTTTAACAAATCATCTTTTAATTATACTTTATCAATAATTTTTACTAATTTTTTGCGATAAGTTGACAAATTTATCGATTAACATAAATAATAATAATTTAGCATAAAAACACAAATATTTTTTTTTCATTTAATATAATGCTAAATAAATATAAGAGTGCTATTTAGGTTAAAACATACACAATAAATCCAGATAGAAATACATAGATGTCCAAATGGATAAAGATAAAAATTATTCATGTGGATACGAATTTGAATGAAGACATTTTAAAAAAAATACACACACATATATGCAAAATACATTTTTCATCCAAATAAAATCCCTAAAACATTAAATAAGCCTTTGTAAATCGTATTATTTTCATTTTAAAAACATTTAAATATATTTTTATGATATTCTAAAACTAAAACTTATTTTTTAGATTTTTTTAATAATAATAATTGATGAAAAAATTATGCCTTTTAGAATAATGAAAAGAATACATTTGAAAAAAAAAACATATTTATTATATTTAGAATTTTACATAATCACATACGACAATTAAACATATTGTAATCAAACATGGGCTGATTACAATATACATGATGCCAACCATAAAATAGGATATGATTTCCAAAAAGCCATTGGATGCTTATCACATCATCCAAAACATTTAAAAAATAAATAAAGAAAAAGCATCTGACAAACTTTGCTAAATACTAAAATGTTTTTTAGAAATGTCCCACCCACACTCATTTTGGTTTTGAAAAATTATATATTAACATCTGAATATCATTTAACAATTACAATTTTTTTGATAGTATAAATGTATGATAATGAACTTATAATAATACTTTTAATAAAAAAATCAGTTATAAAGTGATTTTAAGTATTAATATATCAACACTCTTAACCTTTAGCTTAAATTTATAACACAGACCCTTCATAATGCATTAACCTATAAGTTCTAGATTTTATGTAATGGTTCATGCCAGGTACTGGCATTAGAAAATAAAGTATATTTATTTTGGATAAAATTTTAAAACAAACCCTAAAGATATTTCCAATTTTATTTTACCTTCTAAAATAAAAATTAAATCGAATACATTTGTTCAAATTTAGTAACTTGTAATAACAAATTTAGTGACTTGGACAGTAAAGTTCATAGGAAAGTATAAAATATTATTGGAAGATACATTTGTTTAATTATATTGAAAAGAAGCAATTGTGTGGAGCAGGTTTTTTGAACTTGTCTTTCTCTCCCCAATAATCTTTCCATAATGAGTCATGATGAATGAAGCATTTACTTTATCTATTAAAAATATATAAAATTAGAAAAGACAAAAAATGATGGTTACTATGTTAATTTATTAAAATAATATGTGACAATACAAACAAGAAAAAGTGAGACAAGATAAAAACTTTTTTATTATTTAAAAGATCATAAGATAAAAAATTACGAGAAATCTAAAATATCTTAAAAAACAAAAATCTTAGTTATTGATACTTAAGATAATCCTTTTAAATACATGTTGATACTCTTTTTCTATCAACATGTCATATCAAAACATTAATTTTTAAATTTGTAGTCATAAATTATAGGTCTTGTATACTTTTACTAATAATTTTTTTTCCTTCACATGACCTTTTTTCCAATTTATTAGATCGTATATTATTCTAGTTTGTACAGTGTTATTGTCCCTTATTCCACTAGTTTTCATACGTAACCAAAATACCTGTATTAAAATATTTTGTACAAACATACTAATATTGCGAAAATATCATTTATTTTATAAACATCTTAAATTTTAATTTATTATAACTAAATTTTGAAATTTATATTTTCTTGGTTAGAAATTAATCAAGGTTAAATTACTTATAAACAAATGGTCAGAACTGACTATTTACCTTAATTTGTTGTTACTGTTTAGTTTTTGTATTTATTCTGTTATTTGATTATTTTTTTTATTCAATATGAAAAACGATTTAAAAGGTGACTTTGTAGAACAAATAAATCAATGTAATTTAACTATAGATTAATAAAAGAGATTTTTCACAAACGTAGCAAATTTAATTATAAAACGAGATAAACTAAAGTTTTAAAATTTTTTTATAAATAATTATTGGTTTTAGTGAAATTGAATTTTAATTTCTTAAACAGTATCCTCCCTAGTTAGTTGATTAACCCCTCTTACATAAATTAGGGTTGATTGTATTTGTATATATTTTCATATCAATATAACTTACTCAATATTCAAACTATGCATAGTAAAACATCTCTTAATTATGTTTATTTTGTAAAATTCGTAACTTAATTATCTGTTTGATTTTTTTGTTTTGTTCATATATTAAGTCTTAATCGGAATTCAGTAGAACCGTTAATTGATTTATGATTAGGTTGAAATAATGGTTGAACAAATGACCTAATTTAACATCAGCACAAATTGAAATCGACCCAATTTCAAGACCCTTGAACCCACTCCTTTTACTTCAACAAAGGTAAATTAAAAGATGATACAAATTTTAGAAAAATAAAACTTTATTTTTATGTTGATTTTCATTTTCTTTGAATTAATTATGGAAGATTAAAGAAATGAGGATATAAAACCTAATTAAAGAAAAATAATTTTGTACTATATTAATTAATTTGTTTTCTTTAATTTTTTTAAAAGTATATATTTCAATAAGTATTTTAGTTTCGTTATAGTTAAAGATACCAACACAGGACAGAAATAAAAATAAAAAAGTACAAAAATAATTTTTTTTATTGAAGACCAAAAATAAAATATAAAAGTTTATCGGAGATAAAAAATAAAAAGAAAAATCACGCCTAAATATTAATTACACGCCGAAGTTACTTAAGCGAGTAGCACCAAAACGGAAATAAATAGAAATTCAAAGCGAAAAACAAATTCATCTTTCTTCCTTCGTAAGGTAAAGTACCAAAGACTTCACTGAACTTTTCTTGTTATTCAATGGTTTTTCCCTCATCGCCGCATTTTCCTTTCTCGTTTCTTTTTCTCTTTCAGTAATGAGCATCGTCATTTTCGTCCACACTGCAAATTTCAAATTCCTTTGTTAACCACCTGTTTTCTTTATGCATTCTTGCTATTTTTGCAGTTTTATTCGGTTGATAATAATAATTATTATTTAAGGTTTTACTTTTGGCTCGATTACTATAAATGTTTCTCGCCGTTACTGTTTTATTGAATGGTGGTGATGTAGAAATTTAGTTCGTGTTCGTTCCGCTTGTTGTAAACAAAAGATTTTTGTGGCATGGAAGCGGAAGTGATTTGTTGTGATCAAATCAATGTTGCTGTTTTGTTTCCTTTTTATGGCACGGTTTTTGTGGTAAACGCAAGTCAAATGTTGCTGCGTATAATGCATAAGTCAAATGCAAACTGGAAAACATGAGTGAAGTAAAAGAAGCAGAGGGAAAGGAGATTCATTCACTCTTTTCTGTTTTAATGTGTTTGATTTGAGGCGTTGTGTTGTGCTTGTGAATTTAAGTTAATGTTTGGCAAATGGAAAGGGGCATTAAACTTAGTGCTGCATCAGCAATGTTTCGTTTGCAAGAACATGTGTTTCATAATGGCATTAAATGGGAAGAAAAGAAATTTCAGATCCATCTTTTGAGTTTGGATGTGATCATGGTTATCATTTTGCCATTCTAGAGAACGGATGCTTTTCCTGAAGCCTGAACAGTTGGTAAATTTATTGGAACTTTGCCTAGTTGGTTGACTGGTGCAATGTTTTTGAGAGAGAGACACATATCTATTCTTGAAACAGTTTGGTACATAAAAATAGACTTCAAATTTTTCATTTGGCCTCCAGTTAGTGCACATTTTAGTTTTTTCAGGCCTAAATCTGATTTTCGGTTGCTTACTCAGACTCTTGTGCATGGGTACCAAATCTCCTTAAAGCGCAAAATATTAGGTGGTGCTCAGGAAATATGAATGGTTTTATATTCCTAATTGCATATCATTGATGAAGGGCGTTCCCTTTAATAAGATTCTTTTTGTTCATATATACTTTCTATGCAGATCAATAGTTTAGAAGCCAGTGCTATACTGGTCCAAGAAAAATGGAACTAGATGGTTGTAGTTCAAATGCCAATCCCCATCGGAATAACTCTTCAGGGGGCTCACGCCATGCTGGCACAGAGAATTTAACTGAGAAAGAACTCTGTGAAACTCAAGGTGTGTACTTTTTGATGTCTTTAGTTGTATTAAGAAAAATTAGCTGGAAGTTGCACCTTCTCCCACAACGATGGCAAATTAAGGTTATTTCACATATGTTAAAATCAACCATAAATATATGACTTTCCAAATCATTTTAATCTACGAAGAATTCATATATAGTGTTGGGAGTCCCAAATTAAATAATATGAAGAAAATGAACAATAGAGAAAAACCCACAAATATAATACCTTAAAATCTTGGATTGGAAATAGTTATTGATCTCTTATATATGTTAGCTCATGACTCTTGACTTATCTGATCCAAAACTTGCAAATGTTTATCTTCTGATACGAAATACATTGACTGCCGTTGGACTCTTTTAGTCATAAGTTTTCCAGTATCAAATGCAGTCCACGTATTTGCCTTTTTTCGCAATATTAATTTTCTCGTGCAGCTGAGTTAGTCTGGAAACAAGTGAGGACAGAATGGGTCGGTGATCAATCAAAAAAATTACGGAGGCCACCTCAAGGTTCGACTATAAGGTATATAAACAATACCAAGATTCACACATTCTAACAATATGAATGAAAAACTAGGGGTTCTTCTCAGCTCATGTATTTTACTTTTTCCCCCGTTTACAAAAGAAAATTCCTCATAAGATTGTGTTAGCTACAATAGGAAGAATGACGGAATCATGTGAGTTGTTATGCTACTCACATAAATATAGGCGCTAAATAAATAAAACCACAACCAATATTGCTGTGGACATATTATTGACTGCTTCGTAAATTTATTCCATGTTCCAGAAAGGAAACTTATACCTTTTTACCTTGTCTATTATAGGTCTTTGTATTACAGGAAAAGCGGATTACTCCAACCAATGTCTAATTTTAAATCCTGCATGTTATGACCGACCGAACAGATATCGGCCAAGTTAGCCGGTTGAGTACTCTCCGTACGCCCTTATAAGGTCAAAACACTTTACTCAACTATAATCATTGAACACATGGCATGAGCAAGATAACCACATGACAAACACAACAGGAACATTATGTATATTAGCTTATAAAACACACTAGTAAGTTGTGTCTCTAGCCCATTCACCTGAATGCCCATTCACCTGAATGCCCATTCACCTGAATGTCCATCCAAACCTCATAAAAGGGAATGTAACCCCAATAAATAAGGTACTGTTAATTCTATCCTACACATCCTGCATTACTCAGACCTTTACTGACTTGAGTGTTGCACTAATCCAGGACTCCTACCCGGGATTGTGAGCATTGGGAGGACTCCAAAGCAGACAACCAAACTTTCGAACCTGAATAGACAAACGGATAGTTTGAGGAGATCAGAATCAATAAAAGGCGTGACTGAAGATATTGTTGTTATAAGAGCTAACCGATCTTTTGTAAGAACATTTTGGCATCCACCGTGAGGTCGAGATTAGACCGATAACACAATGGTGACCACAAGAAATAATGAAAGTCAACAAGACCACAGAGAAGATCTAATGGTAGTCTTAGCCAAAATGTTTTTGTAAGAGAGTGGGTAGTTCCAATAACAACAATGTCTTGGTGGGCTTCTATTGATTCTGATCTCTGCCTATCCGGTCATCTATTCAAGTACGAAAGTCTACTTGTGTGCTTTGGAGTCCTCCCCATGCTCACAATTCTTGGTGGGGGTTCGCTTAAGTCAGTAAAGATCCGCCTAATACAGAATGTGCAAGATAAAATTAACACTACCTTTTATTTTTTGGGGTTACTTTTTCTTTTATAGGATTCAGATGGGCTTTTAGGTGAATGGATTAAAGCTTTATAGGCTACTATATATAGTGTCCGTGCTTGTCATTGAGTTATCTTACTCATGACAAGTGTCTAATGATTATGGTTGAGTAAAATATATTCACCTTGTGAGAGCACATAAAGAGTACTCAACCGGCTGACCTGGCGGTTACCTGTTCGGTCGGTTATAGCATGCGCGATTTACAATTAGACATTTGGTTGGAGTGATCGGTTTTCCTATACTACACTGATAGTGACAAAAACCAGATAAGAAGTAAATCACCCAACAATTACCAAAATGATTCCCTAGCTCTTTATTCTCTTTTTCTCCCACAAATTTTCGCTATCTCAATCTGCCACTATTAGACGATCTCATGTACTGTGCCAGACGATGGTGGTAGACGGTCCCTGGACACTGAGGTAGACGGTCCCTGGACACTGGGTTAGACGATAGGAGTCGATGGTCTCGTGTACTTGTGTTAGACGCTGACCGTGGTTGTTGCTAGGATTAGGCGCTAACCTTAGTTGTGTCCCTGGTTTCACATTCTCTTTATATATCTCTGTCTTGGCTTTCTATAAAAAGTGTAGGGTGAATTAAGAGTATATTCAGTATAGAGTGCGCAGTTAGTTGCCACCACTCAGCATAAAAAACTCATTTGCGACATGTCCCTTTTTCCCCTCCTACGTTAGGAATATTTCAAGGGCCTATGCCCTTGAGGCATGTTATAAGCAATGTATTTGTTTTTATAATCTTGTTAAGTGATTTCATAGTCAATTTTATAAAATTGATTTAATAAGATAAAGTTTAAATATATTTATATATTATACTTAACTATATTTTTAATTGAAGTGAGATTGGAATAAACATTTCGACAACTTGATATGATAGACTTTCATATCATTTTAGTAAGTAAATTTATATTTAACTTAATCTCATAAAATTGATTTAGTAAAATAAAATAAGGTTCGTACTTATTAAGATTTGTTCACATCTGAATAACATATACTATGCTTTTATCAAACTTGCTTGCCAAAGTTAGAGCTGAAACTTTACTTTAGTAAGCCTATAAATGTAGCCAATGACTCACTACTCTTGCTTAAGTGAGAGGTTTTACTGTTTCAGCCATTTATAGTAAGCCTATAAATGTAGCCAAATTCATCGTGTAGAATTTTGAAACCATTACCCATTTCATGTTGACAAGAGCATAACTAAGATATCTCTTGCAGCCTCACAGGAACTTGTGAGGAGGTCCTATTAACTGAAGAACCTTTTAAACAACCAATACCATTATCTGTAAGTTCTTCAAGATACACTATCTTTTCAAATTTAGGAATACTTATGTAAAACTAATGATGGTATGCTGTGTGCTACAGGAGATTGTAAGATTTTTGGTTGAAACTTGGCTCGAGGAAGGTCTCTGATTAGTTGACAGGTAATTCTACTGTAAATTTAAGTAAGAATCTTGCACAGGTTTATTTGGGCAAGGATGCTGCAGAAGCAGATTGCTTATACAAACCCTTTTCCCTGAGATTGATCTAAATAATTGAGTGACAAGTAAAATTGGTTGTCTTTCGTGCAACTTCATAGCAGTTTATGTTTGCAACACCTTGGATTTTTTGATCATATGTTGTCTGCTTTAGCTATACATTCATCTGTCTATATTCATTTCTAACTCGAATGCATTCTCGCTAATGATAAGTGAGCAATGCTCACTCAATATTGTGATAAAATTTGTAACGAAAGTTGCATTTGCCTTTACATTGTTCAGTAGCCTTCTAATGCAATCGCATTTGAATTTGAGAAACCATTATTTTAGTGACAAATAAAAATGATAGCCAATGACTTTAGAAAGAGAACTCTATTCGTGTTATACCTAACGTTTAGGAAGAGAGTCCATTACTTATTCAACAACTAATTTTTTTACCATGTCAAGTTCTAGTTGAATTGACATTCGTGATCCTTACTGGAAACGTCGTCAGCGATCGACATAGGCTGCTAAACTGCTCACAGCGGACCTCATCATCAAGGCAAAAACTTCCTGCATCTCATCAGATATGACTAATATGACGTGCAACCCATCACACAGAAAAATACGAAAATACTTTCATCTTTAATTTCTTCTGAAAAATATTTTTTCTGAAAATTTCTGAAAAGTATTTTTTGAATATAAAATTTACATTACAAAAAATATTTTTTGAAAATATATTTCAGATAAACTTTTTTTAGAATATAAATTTTATATTTTGGAAAATATTTTCGGAAATACTTCTGAAAAATGTTTTCTAAAATATAAAATTTTGTATTGTGGAAAAAACTTTTTTGAAATTTATTTTCAGAAAGTATTTTTTTCGAAACTTATTTTTATTAGAAAGGTATTTTTGGAATTTTTGAAAAGTGATGGATAAGGTTAGAAGTGATGGGGTGCAGGAAGTTTTTGCCTCTGATCAATATTTGGGCTTCTTATCTGACCAATATTTGGGCTAACTACACATTGAATGAAAACCATATGGTTTGAAAGAAATGCTGCATTAGAGATAATTAATTAGATACTTTAATAGAAATTAATCATTTTCGGACCGAAGACAATTGACAAACAATTAAAACTACAAAGTGTGTTTGTAAATGCGTCGGAAACATGGTTCAAGGTCATTATAGCATTTTTTGTCTCCTTCACGGTTTGATACATTTAGAATCTATAACTCTAACACTAAAGACGATACCTCTTTTCACGTATACAAATATTTTTCCAATTTTATCTCAAAAATTAATATATTAAAACACCTTGATTAACTCCTTTCATCGTCAAACTCATTGGTTGGTAGAATTCTTGAAAATATAATGTGATTTGGAATTTCTGGAAATGTGTGTTTAAGGATTCTCTTATTTTTGGTTGCTTTTATAATTTGTTTTTTCTTTCCATAAATTATTTTTTATTTTGGGTTTTAGGATGTGTCAATATCATATATTCTTTAAAGTAAAGGTATGATTGTAAGAGAATAATTTCTTGCCTCATTTTATTATAATAATCAGATTATATACCGTAAATATAAGAGTATAATTAGACTACAATCAAGCAAACTAATCAGATTATAATTTGAGAATCTAATTAGGTAATTAGAAAAGCTAATTAGGCTAATGAAAATATACATTAATAATAATGATCTGCACAATCTTTCAGAATATATGTATTACATATTCTAACACACTCCTTGCAATTGAAGCGGTAGGTCGCCAAATGCTTAGATTGTCCTGAAAATTCTCAAATAACACCAACATGATGGGACATGTAACGCTCGAACCTGGCCACGAGCCACTTTTTTCCATACAAAATGTATATCCATCTCAATATGCTTAGTGCGTTGATGATGAACATGATTACCAGTAAGATATGTGACACTAACATTATCGCAATACACCAATGTAGTCTTCTGAATAGGACAATGAAGCTCCAATAACAAGTTTCGCAACCAACAAGACTTAGAAACCACATTGGCCCTCGGTATTCTGCCTCTGCACTTGAACGGGATAAAGTAGTTTGACGTTTAGTGACTAAGAGATCAAGTTATCACCCAGAAAAACATAATAACCTGACGTTGAACGTCGTGTATCGAGGCACCCACCTCAATCAACATCAATATATGAAATAAGAGTGGATGTGGAAGATGGACAAAGGTGTAGACCAAAATCCATAGTATCCTATTTATGGCGCAAAATGCGTTTAAGAGCGTGTATGTGTTCCTCTCGCGGGTCATGCATGAATAAGCATACATGTTGCACAACATAAGTAATATCGGGTCTCGTGAATGTAAGGTATTGAAGTGCCCCTGCAAGTCTCCTATACAGAGATGGATCCTCAACCTGTTTGCTCATAGTAGCACTAAGCTTCAGTTTTGTATCAATTGAAGTAGGAGATCACTTACACGATGACATGTCGGCATGATCAATGATCTCAACATCATATTTTTTTTGAGATAAAAATAAACCACCTGTATGACGAGTGACTGCAATGCTCAGGAAATAGCTCAACGGACCCTAGTCCTTTATAGCAAATTCCTAGCTAAGATAAGAGATGATAGATTGACGAAGCTCATCAGAGGAAGCATTCAAAATGATATCATCGACATTCAATAAAATATAAGTCATAGAAGTACCGTTGCGATAAATGAACAAAGAATGATCTGAAGTACTTTGAGAAAACCCAAGAGTGTGGAAATTGTCAACAAATCTCTTATACCAAGCCCTCGAAGCCTGTTTCAGCCCATAAAGAGATTTCTTCAACAAACACACATGATCAGGTTTATCAGGATCCATGTACCCCAAAGGTTGATACATGTAAATTGTCTCCTTGAGTTCGCCATGTAAGAAGGCATTTTTGACGTCAAGTTGATGAATTGACCAAGGCTTAGAAAGAGCCAAACTGAGAATCGTGTGAATAGTCGTCGGTTTAACTAACAGATTAAACGTCTCACAACAATCCACGCCAACCTGTTGAGTTTTACCATCACCTACAAGACGGGCTTTATGCCTATCAAATGAACCATCCAATTTTTCTTTATGAGCAAAAATCCACATTAACATTTGGAGGATGGGGCACCAACTCCCACGTCTTATTTTCAGTAAGAGCATTATATTCATCATCCATAGCCATTTTCCAATTCGGGTCACGAAGAGCAAACACAAGATTACGGGGTAGAGGGGATTTAGACACTGATGTAAAAAGGTTGAAAGACTTCTTAGGCTTATAAATCCCATGTTGACTCCTAGTAACAAGACATGTGGGTAGACTAGAGTGAGAGACTAGAGGTGAATGAGGAAGAGAGCTAGGAGGGAGAGTGAAAGTAGAAGTTGGGCTTGAGAAGATGGGCTCAGGAGAGGGAGGAAGGGGTGCAACCTGTGGGTTTATTGGAGTATTGAAATGATGGACCATGTAGGGTGACGACCCATCATCCAAAAACTGATAAGTGCGATTTAGAGGAGTATGTACGTTCGTAAAAGGAAATTGCGTCTCGTTAAAATAAGACATGACGACTGATAATGATTTTTCTATATGACAAATCAAAGCATTTATACCCACGATGATGTGAAGGATAACCCAAAAAAACACAAGGAGTTGATCAGGGTTGTAGTTTGTTTATAATTGTAAAGGAAATAAGAGGATAACATAAACACCCAAACACCCGAAGATGGGAATAAGATGGATCCTTTTGGTAAAGAATGCGAAGAGGAGATTGATAGTTTAATAGCTTATGAGGAAGGATATTGAGAAGATAAGTTGTCATTTGCAAAGCATGATGCCAAAATGAAGGAGGAAGAGAAACATGAGCCAATAAGGTATGAACAATGTTGTTGATCGTACAAATTTGTTTTTCGACTTTCCCATTTTGAGAAGATGTATGAGGACATGAAAGACGAAACGAAAGACCATTGGCTTTATAAAAATCCCAAAAGGGCCATTATCAAATTTTGTGCCATTATCACATTGTATAGTCTTAATGTCTCGCTCAAATGTCCACATAAATATAGAATAATCATCCACAAATAAGACATAATATCTATGACTAGATGAACTCAAAGCCGGTGACGTCCAAAGATCACTACGTATAATATCAAATGACATATTAGTGTTAGAATTTGAAGCATAAAATGGCAACTTAATGTGTTTTCCAAGAGGTCAAGAAGGACAAATACAAGTGTATTTAATTTGATTACATTCAATCAATTTATTCTCCCTAAGGGA
>Ga0099824_1006511_pt1 | contig 15988 bp, 8 predicted proteins | sample SiratrowhiteBW_FD_76837 | JGI IMG/M metagenome (GOLD analysis project Ga0099824, IMG submission 76837) | Root nodule microbial communities of legume samples collected from California, USA - Siratro white BW | ecosystem: Host-associated > Plants > Roots > Nodule | place: USA: California...
GACATTGACTTATTTTTCTTATGTAGTCTATTATTGGTGTTGTTTTTTGATGTGGTGGGGTCTATTTTTTTTTTTTTGTTTGTTGTTTTTTTTTTTTATCTCGGTTCCCCCCCACCACCAAGAGGAGCCAGTATCAGTAGAGGTAATGAGAGTCTTTTTGGATAAAGGGAGTCCAGTCAAAAACAAAATCCCTGCTCCGTATCTCTACATATGAAGAGAAGGAAATCAGCCATGGACCATTAGTTGGAGAGTTGACTTGGCCAGAGGTTTTGCAGGAATCAAAGCAATTTTGTTAAGAATAGGTGATGTTGGCTGTAGTAGGAAGCCTAGCAAGGAAAGTTCTTGTTAGAAATGGGTAGTTTTGGTTGCAGAACCATAATAGAGGTTGCAGGGGAAAGCCCTGTAGAGAGAGAAGGAACAGTGTATAGAGAGGATCCTTCAAATTCAGGAGTGTCCTCATAGAAATTGATAGTGTGAAAAGTGAGGGGTAGCCCAAAGGGGTACGGCCCAAGAGAAAAGAGAAACGACCCAAGAGGAAAGAGAAAGGAAAAAAACTGCTCATGTGCACCTAATTTTGTAAAAAAACATTCTTATTAAAACAAAACGAAATGAAATTTCCTTTTGATACATATTTTTTATTTTTTTTAAAGAAAATGAAAGTAAAAGGTAAAAAAACAATAAAATAAAACCAAAGTATATACTTACTTTTTTTTTATTTTGAAAATAAGAGAAAATAACCACAAAGTTAAAGTTTACTAAATGATTGTATTTTTTATTTTGAGAAATAATTAGAAACCCTTTCTCATATATTTCCCTTTGACACAAATTTTAATGACCCGGACGAAATTGGATATTGACATACTGCAACTTCTTAAAGAATTTGAACTTCTATTTTGAATTTCATTTTGCAAATGAATGTATTTTTATATAAGTCACACGTATGTATAATAGGTATTTTTTTTAAAATACTATATGTAAACATACTTTGTGTTTAATATATATTTTTGGGTGTTACATTTATATTATCAGAAAGGTTTGTCTTTAAGATGACTTGAGGGTAATGAGTTTGTTATGTTTCCTTTATATGGAAATATTTGTTTAAGTCTAGTTTCAAGAAGTAGTTAAAATGTGTCTAGTTAAATGTTTAATAATGATTTTTGAAATCATGTCTATGTTTGAATTAAGATGATTGTTATGAATGAAGATAAAAATATTAACAAAGAAAATAATAATTGATAAAGTGATCAGAGTGTATACTCATGATTAGATAGAGATGATTTTCTCTCTTAATTTTACAATTTTGAAATACATTGAAAAAATATGTTTTAAATGAATATTTATATTTTGTGTTTTTTTTTTTGGTTAGACATGTTAAAATGTTTTATATTAAGTGTTCTTAGTAGAATTTTGAGACTGTTACTTTTACATCAATATTTGTTTGAGTGTGATATTTTATATAGGATAGGTATTTTGATGATAGACATAAATTTTAAATGAATTTAAGATGCCTACTGTTGGAGGATATAGATATAATCTTTGAGATGAACTCAATCTGTCTTAATTTCCTTGTTTTTAGTTTTGATGAATAGACAGTGACATTTTAAAATTTTATTTTTTTTTACCTTATTAGCATCTTTTTATTTTTTATTTTCCTTAATAGTACTCTTTATTTTTTTTATTTCACTCAATAGCATTCTTTATTTTTAATTCATGAAATAACACTGTTTTATTTTCTATAATAGCATACTTTTTTCTGTAATAATTATTAAAAAATGTGATTATTAATTTATCAAAATTACGATAAAAATAATTAAATTATTTCTTTTAAAAAAGGATACAAAGAAAATAAAATGAAATATTTTATAGGTTTTTTACAATAGGAAAAACGATAAATTATTTTATTTTATGTTTTATAATAAATTTAAATTTGACATAATAAATTATATTAAAATAAATTATAATAATTTTGTGATTGTATTTTTATATTAAAATTGATATTGGAAGAAAAAATTATAATGAATTATAAAATTGTTATTTGAATTAAAATTTGTATTTTTAGTTTGTTAAAAAAATATCTAAATAATTAATGGAAAAAATCAAATAAAATTTTGATAAAGATAAAGTTTGATTTTTGATAAAGATAAATTTTGATTTTTGATAAAGATAGAATTTAGTTTTTGATAGAGATAAAATTTGATATTTTATTAAAGATACCATTTGATTTTTTATAAAGATAAAATTTGATTTTTGATAAAGATGTAATTGATTTTTTGATAAAGATAAAATTTGAGTTTTGATAAAAGTAAAGTTTATGTTTCATTTCCACTAAATATTTCGTGTATCATTCTAAACTATTTAGTGAATATATGATTGTCATTTATTTTTCTCTTTGAACATGTATCGTATCATTTTAATTATTAACAATTTTTAAGTAATCACCATAACATTTTAACAAATGAAAAACAAAAAATTTAATTCAAATAATAATTTTATAATTTATTTTATTTTTTCTTCTAATATTAATTTTAATAAAAAAATACAATTAATAAATTATTATAATTAAAATATAATCACAAAATCATAAAAAAATAAAATAAAAAACAAAATAAACATACATAATAATACATAATTAATATCTTATTAAGAGCCAAGCAAGTTTTATAAACAAAATAAGTTGAGGTAGTTGGTTGAAGGAACGCCACACGCATTTGCGGGAATTTTTGTTGTTGATGGGACATGTTGGTTGTGGCTAACGGCGTCCTAACGAAGTCAAACAAGCAGACACCAATCAAGTCTTACATTCAAACTTTACTAGGATGTTATTGTAGTAATAACGGTTTCAGCTGAATGGCAAGAAATTTACTAGTAAAGAACCTCAACTAGATCCATGACATGACTCACTACCTACATATCGGATAAAACATTATCCAAATCAAACCAAAGTAGTACACACGCCCAGGAGCATCCCAAGTAAGCTTCATCACCTTCCACTTGTCAGGTATATCCAATCAAATTGTTGCGTTGGATTACTCATTTTGCATGCAAACCAATGAGAGGTCAGGATCATGAATCCCACGTGGCACCTACACATCCACCAAACCATGCATACAGTATCTTTCTCTTCTAACCTTTTCATCCTCCATCAACACACACTAACTAGCTACCTCCTTCACCTCAGGCTTCCAAAAACATGGCTTCTCTGGCGGCTTCCACCGTGGCTATGTCGGAAATGCTTGGAAACCCCGTGAGCCTCAGAGGCGCTACCAGATCTGCGCCGTCACCATCTACACCTGCTACCTTCAAGACTCTTGCTCTTTTCTCCAAGAAGAAGGCCGCGCCACCTCCTCCGAAGAAAAAGGCTGCTGCTGTGTCCCCCGCCAACGAGGAACTCGCCAAGTGGTATGGTGAGTGAGTCTTCAAGTCCAAGGGCCATTTGCCTGTAGTTTTTGTACACATTCTTGTTTACTTTTCTAAACCATGAATGGTGTTTGCATTCGTGTTAAATCATCCAGAATCATGGTGAAATACTTACTAATGTAACTTATACTAGGGTTTTGATTTGTCGATCTTTTGCTTTCTTGTTGGCAGGTCCTGACAGAAGGATCTTCTTGCCAGAGGGTCTCTTGGACCGATCAGAGATTCCCGAGTACTTGACAGGAGAAGTGCCTGGAGAGTATGCCTCTTATTCATCTCCATAGTTTCCTTTTCTTTCCTGCTACAACTTTCATTGACGTTCAACTATTCAATACTTTATAATATTGCTGAATGTTTGTACTCTTTAATTCTTTGTTCTTGTTTAATTTGTTGATCTGCATGCCTGCAGTTATGGTTATGACCCGTTTGGTCTTAGCAAGAAGCCAGAGGACTTTGCCAAGTATGCGTGCTCAGAAAATTGGATATCTATGTATTCACTGAAATGATCAATTTCTTCAATTCATGCTTATGCTTGATGATTTTGATCCAGATACCAGGCGTTTGAGTTGATTCATGCCAGATGGGCAATGCTTGGTGCTGCTGGATTCATCATTCCTGAGGCCTTTAACAAATACGGAGCTAACTGTGGTCCTGAGGCCGTTTGGTTCAAGGTTTGCAAGATCTATCAATTGTGTCAGCCCTGTTAAATTCATCAATACGCTGATTTTTGTGACTTAACTAATTAAGTTTTTAAATCTCCATCATGGCACGGCTCTAAGCTAAGTTTTGGGTAAACAACTTGAAATTATACATAATCTGTTGGAAAGTAGTTGAAAGAAGGAAAAGGAAAGGAATACCTCAATTTAAATTTAATATGTGGATCTTCTTGATTCTTGGGAAATTCACTTGCTAGAAACCAAAAATTTGCTTAATATCTTTTAATTGCAATTCACAAAACGACTCCTTTTTCTTGGTCCTTGGGAAAGTTATGTTTATTTGTATAGCCATCTAATATCACTTACTCACTGCCCTTGTTGGATCTTAGGACGTTTTCCAAACGTCACCTTGCCTTAAATAGCTGTAAAATTGGAAAAAGTTGCCATGGTGCTACGCTGGAGCCTGCTAGCAGCACTTCTGTGAGTTCTATGATCAGTTGCCAGACAAGACCCTTATCCCCTGTGACATGAACAAAACAACTCCAATTTACTCGAGTTCTTGTCATGAACAAATAACATTTGTTGCCTTTTTGATTGAGCATAGTTTCCATCAAGCTTTTAGCACATACTATATTTTAAAACAACCTTGATAGAAAATTTGTGAGTACGTTGTTTACATTGAGGTGATCTTTCTCCATGGAATCAATGCAGACCGGAGCTTTGCTTCTTGATGGGGGTACGTTGAACTACTTCGGGAAACCCATCCCCATCAATCTTATTGTTGCTGTTATTGCTGAGATAGTTCTTGTGGGTGGTGCTGAGTACTACAGAATTATCAATGGCCTGGTGTGTAAATGTAACGTTTTAGTTTAAAATTTATTTGCCCTCTAATCATATCATCTGAACCTTTCTTAGATCCACATGCATTATTATTACTATTCATATATTTTAACAGACTTTTGTTCTGATGATTTACTGAAAGCGGCCTACTTTTGTAGGATTTCGAAGACAAGCTTCACCCGGGTGGTCCATTCGACCCATTGGGGCTAGCAAAGGATCCAGACCAAGCTGCACTTCTAAAGGTGAAGGAAATTAAGAATGGTAGACTTGCTATGTTTGCAATGCTTGGTTTCTACTTCCAAGCTTATGTCACTGGTGAAGGTCCGGTTGAGAACTTAGCAAAACATCTTAGTGACCCTTTTGGTAACAACTTGCTCACTGTGCTTGCTGGGTCAGCTGAGAGGGTTCCAACTCTCTAAATCAATCATCTATATGCTCTTCTCCAATCTTAAAATGTACAATACATCTCAGTAAGACTCAAGTTAAGGCGTTTCACTTTATTCTATAGAGCCTAAGCCACATCGACTACAATTTGACCTTAATTACAAAGTTCTTCCAAAATAGACAAATGCACACTACAAATCCAAATAGAAACAGATTTAAATTTGGAAGTTATATTTTACAGCAATTGAAATCTTTAAATGGGGACTAACATGTGTGAGTTCATCTGTTAGAATACTGAAAAACAAGCATTTCTAGATTCATCTGAATCAGGTGAAACTCCATTATGAAACTTGAAAAGCTCAGTGAAAAGTTCAAATTATAACTTTGTTAACTTTTGCATAAACCCATAATTGAATATTAACTTAGATACACAAGCAATAGGAGTCTCACAATCGATTTGATGTAGCAAACACTTTCAAGATGTTTTCTTTTTTCATCTTTCTTCCAACGAGTGTGGTCAATACTCAAGCTAAAGTTGATAACGAATCACGACTACACATAATACGAATTTAATTTGGATAACCAGGTACCTTTTTCTCAGCAAGCGACTTTCAGCAACGGATTCTTGAATTCAGAGACGGACGATTTTTTTAAAATTTTAAATAATATATAATTTATCAATGCTATTTATATTTTGAAATCAAATCATTTATTAAATTTAACTTTTATAAAACATTCTGTTCTTTTTGTTGTTATTATTTTGAAGATAATAACATACTCTTATTTTTACATAAATATTTTCTCTGATTTTATATAAAGATAATTATATTCATTTTTTTAAAAAAATTAATACAATGTATTTTCTTAATAGAATTTTTCTTTGATCGCCTATTGTTAAATCATATAGACACATGTTACCTACATGAGAGCTGAATAAATGAAATTTTCTTTTGCTTTTATGTTTTTGTATAGCTCTATTTTCTCTTCTATGTTAGTGGTCCCATTATGTTTTTAATACATTTCTATTAGTCTAGGTTTTTTATTTTTATTTTTTTAGTTTTTTTGCTTTACCTATTTATTGTCCCTAGAGCTCTACTTTCATGTGTGTGAAAAATGAAGCATACATAGATTGAGAAATGCTTTTATCTCCTTTACTTATCTTTGTTTTTTCTATTCTTAACGAACCCAATTACTATCAATGGTCACAATTGTTTTAGATGAATTTGGTTTTAAAAATAAGCTTGATTTTGTTGATGGAATCATCTTAGCTCCAACTCGCACCAATTATATATACCTCATCTTGGAGAGAGCAAATACGATGGTTGTCATGACTTTTGTGATTTCTTTCTCCTTCCATAGCTTAAATTGTCATATGGAGAGACACTACTTTAAGCATATTGTCTGATCTTGAAGACAGATTTTCTAAAAAAGATTTGTTTCACATTGCATATCTTCAAGACACTATCACATACGCAAGGTGAGTTGAGTGTCACTAACTATTTACCAAACTAAAAACTCTATTTGTCCAATACATGTTTCTGTTTGTACCATTGACAGTAAGTGTTTTTGCAAGACCATTGATAAATATTAAGAAATATAGAATTCAAGAACAAGAAATTACATATTTATATACAGATAATTACCAACATATATGTAATCATCAATAAAATATAATTACTGAAGGAAAACTACTGATGGATAACATCAATCATCAATTTTGTAATATTTATGTTTATCAGTTGGTAAAATTTGTTGATAAGTTGAGTGTCAAATTATCTTGACAATAAAAACTATCGATAACTGTATATTCGTCACTAAAATATGTTGTCAAATACTTTAAGAAACTTATCTGTTAGATATCTAAGTGTGAGTCTAATTCTCACATCGAGTAAAAATGAGAAAGTTGAGCAACATATAAGAAAAAAGACCCACACATAATGTCTTAAGGTTTTGGGTTGAAGGTGGTGTCATCCCCTTGTGTGGGACGACTCTTGTCTTATTCTTGTTTGATCTCCTTGTGTTTCCTACTCGATCTTTCCAGCATTATCCATCGGTAAAATGACACCAAATTATCTATATGTAAAATTCATCAGTAAATTACGCTTCAAATTATATGTCGATAATCATTAATTCGTCTCTAAAATTCATTGGTAAGTTAAGCACCAAATGCAATCATCAATTTTATGGGTTTAAGGAGCTTATCCACTAATAAAATTCATCAGTAAATTGACCACTAAATTATTTGTTGATAAATTAAGGACCAAATTATTCATCGATGAAATTCGTCGGTAAGTTAAGTGTCAAATACAAAAATCAATGTTATAGAAAGAGCTTATTCATTGGTAAAAAGAAAAGTGTCAAATTATTCGTCAATAAAATCTATAAGTTAAGTGTCAAATACAAAAATTAATGTTATAGGTTTAAAAGGCTTATTTGTCGATAAAATTTATTGATAATTTAACGCCAAATACAAAAATCAATATTATTGCCTTAAAAGGCTTATCCATAAATAGAATCCGCCAATAAATTGATTGTCAAATTATCCATCGATAAAATTAATCAATAATAAAATAATTATGATAATAAATATAATAATAATTATTATTATTATTATTATCATTATGATGAAAATAATATTGGGATAAACATAATACTAATTATGACAATAATAGTAATAGTAATAATTATAATAACAGTAATAGTAATGATAACAACAATAATTATTATTATGATAAAAATATTATTATTATTATTACTATTATTATGAAAATTATTATTATTATTATTATCTGTGACTGAATCAATGACCGAATTTGTGACCAAATCCGTAATCGAATTTGTGACCAAATCCGTGATCGAATTTGTGACTGAAATCAGAGACCGAATGTGTGACCGAATCGATGACCGAATCAGTGATCGAAATCAGTGACCGAATCAGTAGCCGAATTAATGACCGAAATCAGTGATCGAATCAGTGACCGAATTTGTGAATAAATTTTTCGGTCATATAGTGACCGAATTTTTTCGATCACTGATAGTGACAAAACTTTTTCGGTTACTGATTTAGTCATTGATAGTGTTATGACATTATTGTTTTCATTACAACTTTTTCTATTATTTTGATAATTACTATTTTGATATTTGGTTAAAACATAATAATAATAATAATAACATAAATAAAAATAGTATTAATAGTATTTATCTACGAATCAAACTCGTTGGTAAATGGTGAAATCCTGAAACACTCTAGGGTGATGAATGTTATAGGTGTTAACATTCAGCTCTTTCATATTAGCCTTTGTTGATACTAATACACCTTGTCATTTTTGTCTTGGTCAAGTTTCCAACAAATGTCTTGATGTCATAAAGAACAAGTTGCCTTTTGTCAAAGAATAATGAATCATATATTTGTGATGTTTTTCATTTATCCAAGTAAAAGAAGTCACCCTTTCCCATTAGCAATTTTGTTTCTATTAAATGTTTTCATTTAAAACATATTGATTTGTGGGTACCATATTCAATTCCATCTATTCAATCACGTAACTATCTTCTCACAACAGTTGATGATCACTCACATCAAGGTTGAGTTTTCCTTCAAAATAGAAATAAAAAATTGCTAAAATCTTGTAGGATTTTGTTACCTTTATACAAACCCAATTTCCATGACAAAAACTATAAGAAGTGACAATGGAACAAATTTTTTCATGACTAATTTTGATGTTGATAAAGGAATAGTACTGACAAAATATCCCACAACTTTATTTCTCAGAAGATTAAAATATATACATCAATATTTTCTTAAACTTTCTCCTACAGATTCGTTCAAATCCGTTCAAGATCTGCTAATACAATCGATACCTATCCAATATAACCAACCATATCTCATGGAATATTACTAAATAAAAACAGATATATATATATATATATATATATATATATATATATATATATATAATAAAGATATACAATAATCACAATACCCCCCTCAAGTTGGAGCGTGAAGATCTCAAATGCCCAACTTGTGAAGTAAAAAAGAATATTGTTGTTTTTCCAATACCTTGGTAAAAATATCTGCAAGTTGCTCATTGGTGGGAACAAAACTGGGATTAATATCCCCAAGAATAATGACATCATGAAAAAATGACAATCTACTTCAATGTGCTTGGTTCTATCATGAAAAACTGGATTCTGAGATATGTGTAGAGCAGCTTGACTATCACAATGTAGTAACCTTGGTGTAGTGTGTATCAAGTTAAGACTAGATAAAATTCTCTTCAACCATTTTAATTCACAAATAGTCACAACCATTGAGTGATACTCAGCTTCAACATATGATCTAGACACAATATGTTACTTTTTCATTTTCCAGGAGATAGGAGAGTCACCAAGAAATATTATCCAACCCGTAAGTGGTCTCTGGGTTAGCGGGCAACCAACCCAATCGACATCACACCATCTATGTAGGCATAGGTCACATTTACTACTCAACAAGATACCTTATCCTAGATTCTGTTTCAGATAACGAATAACTCGCAGTGTTGCGTGCCAATGATCCTCCTTTGGTTGTTGCATGAATTGAGACAAAACATGAACACAATAAGACCATTCGGGCCATGTGAAGCACAGATAAATCAATCGTTCAATCAAGTGACGGTACGACTCTAGGTCAGCAAGTAGTGTATTAGTGGACAAAGCCAAACGATGATTTTGTTCCATGGGAACAAGAGTGCGTTTAGCGCCCAATTAAAACCAACTTCAGAAATTATATCAAGTGCATATTTCCTTTAACACAAGTAAAATCCATCTGGACTTCGCACGATTTCAACACCAAGGAAATACTTCAAGAAACCCAAATCTTTCATATGAAAACAAGCACTCAAATAGGCTTTAAATCTCCGGATAGTTGCATTATCATTCCCTACAACAATTAGATCAACATACACAAGCACATTGAGGTGAATGGTACCATTTTTCATCGAGAATAAAGAATAATCTGAGTATGATTGCTAAAACCCATATCCCTTCAATGCAGCCAAGAGTTTAGCAAACCAACACCGATGAGCCTGCTTAAGTCCATAGAGTGACTTTTTCAACTTACAGACCTTGCCAGGAACCGAGACTTGGAAACTAGGCGGTAACTTTATATAAAATTCCTCTTCAAGATCACCATGAAGAAAGGCATTGTGAACATCCATTTGATGAACCTCCCAATTCTTTGCAGCAGCTACTGCAAGAAATACTCTCACTGTAGTCATCTTAGCATCTGGAGCAAAAGTCTCAATGTAGTCAATCCCTGTAACTTGGTGATTCCCAAAGATTACAAGCTTAGCTTTGAATCTTTCCACTGTGCCATCAGAGTGATACTTGATTTTGTAGACCCATTTGCAACCTAGTGCCTTCTTGTTTGGTGGTAGGTCATCTATCTCACACGTGTCATTTTTTTTCCAGTGCATGTATCTCACGTTGCATTGCATCTCACCATCGCTCATCTTTTATTGTCTCAGAATATGTCACAGGTTTGGTCTGCATGTATTGCTGCAAGAAACATTCTATGTCGCAGAGAAAAAATATTACAATTCACATAGTGTGCAATGGGATAGGAATTACCTGAGGAATGTTGCGGTTTAGGTGTCAGTGGGAATGGACTCAATTTCTGTATTGTATGAGTGACATAGTCATGCAACAAAACTAATGGGTTTTTCTGTCTATGACCTTCACCTAACAATTCCTCATGAAATTCTTGATCATCTTGCTCATTTGGTTTTTGTACAGAAGTATTATTTATTAGCGGAATAACATCAACTTCATGTTGCACTGGTATTGCATCAAGCACAACATGATCGTCATGTCTTGCTCTATCTCTTTTTCTCAAATCATCAACCTCCTCCAAATCAACATCGGACCCACCCATACCAAAAATTGTGGGCAAGTCTTCTTTAGGAAGATCAGTAAAAGGAAAATCTGTTTATGAGAACTTGACATCTCGTGAGACAAAAAATTCATTGGTTTCTATATCATACAAACGTCATCCCTTTTCCCATATGGATATCCCACAAAAATACATCTCCTACTTCGGGAATCAAATTTATCGTCTAACCTCCCTTGTTTATGAGCATAACATAATGATCTAAACACTCGTAGATGATCATAGGTAGGGTCACAACCAAAAAGCATTCTATAAGGAGTCTTTCCATTCAAAACTAATGAAGGAGTTCTATTTATCAAGTAACTAGCCGTGAGAACACATTCTCCCCAAAAATCAATAGGTAAACATCCCTGAAGTCTCAAAGTTTGAGCTACATTTAATATATGTTGATGCTTACGTTCAACACGCTCATTTTGTTGTGGTGTCCCTGTACGAGATGTTTGAAAAAATTATTCCATTTTCAAGAAAATAATTTTTCATGCAAGTAAATTTTGTTTTGCTGTCAGTCCTTATAATTTTCACTTGTTTATTAAACTGACGCTCCACCATGGAGAAAAACATTCTCAAAGTACTTGACACCTCTTTCTTATCAATCAACAAATAAATCCACATAGCTCTAGAGTAATCATCAACAATAGCCAAAAAATAGGACGATCCACATGAAGAGACATTTCTATAAGGGCCCATAAATCATAGTGTATTAATTCAAAAGCATCGGATACTCTAAAATCACTAATGGGAAATTTATTTTTTGTTTGTTTTGTTCTTTGACAAACATCACAACATTTATTCAAATTTTCAGTACCTTTCTCAACGTCTATACCTGAAACTATCTTGGTAACTTGCATAGACGGATGCCCCAATCGTTGATGCCAAAGATCCAAAGACATCCCTTTGTCAACTTTCAAAGCCGTAATACGTGGTATCCCCTTGAAATAATAGAGTTCATCCCGACGTTCACCCTCACCAATCAACTTCTTCGAAGTGTGTATTACACACATGTTATGAGTGAACTGAATAATACAATTGGAATTATCTATAAGCTGCGACACATAAATTAAATTTCAAGATAATCTAGGTACATATAAAACATTCTCAAGGGCAAAATCATTGCCAAAAATAATGGATCCCTCCTTAGTAGCCACAATATTTCTCCCATATGGTAAACCAATAGGACATGGAGATATGGCTCGTAAGTTATGTAAATCACTAAATTTCCTGTCATGTGGTTCGAGGCTTCAGTGTCTATTATTCATGATACTTGCTTACCGGTCATCTTCTCAGTTGAATAGCCCTTCAATTGTACCTATATAATCAAGTGACCATGATTTTTAAGAGTGATTATGTCATAAGGTGAGATAGTTTTCCGTTGATGGTTACCATCATTGGGTTCTTCAGCCATGATTCAATATGTTGGGTGTATATGGGTCAGGCTCTGATACCATGACAAAATACCCCACAACTTTATTTCTCAGAAGATTAAAATATATACATCAATGTTTTCCTAAACTTTCTCCTACAGAGTTGTTCAAGATCCGCTAATACAATCAATACCTACCCAATATAACCATTCATATCTCATGGAATATTACTAAATAAAAATAGATATATAATAAAGATATACAATAATCACAATAAATACACCAAACTTTTGTGTTAACACACTTGAACAAAATAACATTGTAGAAAGAAAACATTTATTGAATGTAGTTAGAGCTCTCATGATACAATCCAATTTATCAAAAATATACTAATCTTATGTTGTATCACATGTTGCCTTCATCATTAATATTTTCCATATACCAATCTTGAAACTTTCTTCCTCACATAAGATTTGGCATAAGACCGAACTAGATATTTCTATTAAAAGTTTTCAGTTCTCTTCTTTTGACAACACCTCACCTACTAATAGAACCAAGTTTGATCCTTTGTTTTTTTTAGAATATAAGACAAGCATAAAAGGGTACATTTTATTAAAACTTCATACTAGAAAATAATTTGTTTCTAAAAATGTTATTTCCTATGAAAGTATGTTTTTGTATTGCAAATTAGACGTCAGAGATAATGAAACTGACAGATGTTCTTCTCCTAATAATGAAAACCATAACAATCATTGTCCAACCTCCATGCTCCTTAACCTTCAAGTTCAAACTCCACTGATATTACTAACCTCTTGATTCTGAAATTGATCTAACACCACAATCATCCTTAATTTCAACCCATCCTACATTCACTATACCAAACTATGAAGAATCTAACTCTTCTATAGAAAAGTAATTGATTCAATTGAAATGAATACTATCACTACACCTCCTCACTCTAGCACAAGATTAAGAAAGCCTCCTGATTATTTAAAAGATTATCACTGTAATATCGGTATAATCTCCAATCCCTTTTTCAAAGTTTTTTATACAGTTTCTTTTTTGGTGTCATATAAACATGTATCTCCATGTTATAGATTTCATGTTATGTTTTTATCAACATGTTGAACCAAGAAACTACAAAAAATAAAGGGGGAATAGATTAAATTATGTTTATGTATTAGTGGTGTAATGGATAATAATAATATATCCCTATTCTATTTTCCATACCTTTTTGTTAATCTAGATGTCTTTTTTCTTTGTTTCTTAATGTTTTTGTTAAATATATTTGTCATTCCTAGAACTCTACTTTTGTAAGAAATAATACTTCATCTCTTTTACTAAATTATTTTTGTCATCTGTTAATTTGAAATTCATAACTAACCACGTTTACAACACTATTAATTTTTTAATATTATTACTTTGAATGAGTTGAGAATTAAAGATTACTTATTAATCTTTATTAATGCGTTAAGTTAACTAGAAACATCATATAAAAGATTGATAGTTTTAAGGTTTGAGATACATTAACAAATATTTTCTCTTTTATCACACTTTCTTTTGTATATTAATTTGTTTTTCTATTTTTTTGTCTTTTAATTTTAGGAAGTAAATTGTAATTTGTGATACTCCAGTGTATTTATTTATGGGACTCAAATCACATGTCATGTTTGTTTAATAAGTTAATCCATTTTGACTTTGGTGCTTAGAGGATCAGTGCCTACCTACCACCAATTTGAAAGAAGAATATAATAACTGAGAACTAATCTATGCAGGATTTGAAAGTTAGGCTTGGGGACAAAGGTGGAACAGTCCACGTACGTTCCTTTCAAAATTTCACTGAACAAAGTCATTTGTTTGTAAATCAACCACGTACCTTGTCTCCTTCCTTAAACATGTGTAATGCCCCCCATTGAAACGATCTAGTTCAATCTCTAAAATCCTTCAACATGACATTTTGTTTCTCCTTTGAGGCGTTTAGGTTGAGGGGATAGTTGCATAGTGGAGTTTTTGGGCCATGATTATCATTAGAACTTTATGCTTGACCATGGAGGTTCTCTTCATTATGTTTTTCATCCTTTCTTTTTCCCACTTGCTTTCTGGGGCATCATGTCAGTGTGGCTAGGCCCTCTGGCTTTTCTGCTCATATATTTCTAAGAAAAGGAGATGCTTTTCATGTTGATGTTGACACCAACTCATAGTATCCTAAATTCCAAATCCATCAACCACACACGTATAAGTGGTGTCTATTCACAAATCAATACATGCAATGCAAATACCCTCTAAGACGATGGCAAAAGTCCAAAGCAGAGAAATTAACTACTCTCTCCAACGAACAAGTTTGATGGTTATGCATTTTATTGTTGTGCTTCAAGCAAACTGAAATAGTCAACTAAGTAACTAAGTATAATGGCCATTTCACATGTTATTGTCACAATGTCGGCAACGTTAGTAGAGAAAAACATATTAATGGTTTTTTTCCTGAGGAATGTGGGTGCATCATATAAATAGTGAGAGACCAACTTCCATAAAAATATTATAGCAAAAAGTTCAATCATAAAATTGTGGTTGTTGCACTTAGATAAGAATGAGAGGTAGATTAGTGAAGAAAACTAAAAATGAGAGGTATACTGATAAACAAAACTGCATAAATTTTTTTTAGACAAATTTGTTGTTCGAGTCACATATGTGTTAGAAACACTTTAGAAGTGAGATAAAAATTATACAGATGATTGTTTCTAGATAGATAAAATCAAAGTTTTAATATAGAAAATTATTTTATTTGATTGTCTCCCCATAAATGTGGGAGACACCTTAATATAAAAAATTCACCAAAAATTCTCCCACAAAATTACTATATAATAGTGGATTGTTTGAATGTTATTAAATAAAATAAGATAATGGTGAATGAACTTAGATTTGGTTTTGTTATTATTTTTATATGAGAAAAGTGAGATAGATTTTTGGCTTAAAAAAACCTATCTAACTAAGTTTTTTAAGATGGATGAAGGTTTTCATTCTATTAAATCCATTTTGATTTATTCCGTTAATTGTTAAGAAAACGGGTCATAATTCATTATTTTTTTTTTAAAAAAAGTTATTCTAAGACCATGATTTTAAAAGAAGTGAAACAATACTCCTATTAGAGATATAGGTTTTTTTAAATTTGCATTGTTTCAATTATTTGCGTAAATATTTTTAAACACGATTGAATATATATATATATATATATATATATATATATATATATATATATATATATATATATATATTTATATATATTATGGTGTTTAAAAATATATTTACATATAAGTTAAAAGAAGAAAATTTTAACAAAAAACTATCTCTAAAAGCGAAATTATAATATTCTTATTAAATTAATAGTAAAAGTAAAAATTTTTATAAAA
>Ga0099824_1006516_pt1 | contig 15977 bp, 10 predicted proteins | sample SiratrowhiteBW_FD_76837 | JGI IMG/M metagenome (GOLD analysis project Ga0099824, IMG submission 76837) | Root nodule microbial communities of legume samples collected from California, USA - Siratro white BW | ecosystem: Host-associated > Plants > Roots > Nodule | place: USA: California...
CAACTATCTCATACATGCAACATTCAATTCAACATTTCAGACCTGCAGGAAACTTTACCAGATACAAATTGTACAATTACTACCATCATTAACTTCTCTATTCAAGACTTAAATTTGTAAATCTAACAAGCACTAAGGTTAGCCTCCCTCACCTGAATTGCAATTGAAATTCTCTATAACAATCCTAATAGCCTATGGTCCTTAGGAACTCGAATCTACATTAAAGGACCTCTAATCAACAATCAGACTAACAGACTATGAAGCTGAGCTCACAGAGCCACCGTCTGATGGCTCAGAGGCCACATGCAAGCTCAGTAAACAAAGGAAAGAGAAAACCTAAAACTGATTCTAAGAGAAGGGGCAGAAAACGAACTTACTCTATTGGATATTCTGATCGGATAGACTTGCTCTGTTCTCCGCCACGAGTCCAATGGTGGGCTCCGCTCGAGAAACTGATGGAAGACAGACGCGAAGTCTTAGAGAGAAGTTAGAGAAGAGGGAGGTCAGAGGTTTTAGAGAGATGGTGGCTCAAGTGGGAATGACTTGATTACTAACTTTTCCTATAAATGTGTTTTCAGTTTAATAATATAATAATCAAATGTTCATTCCACTTTTACCACTTCTACTCAGATGATAAATTTTCTAGGTTGTTACATATAACATGAAAATTAAATAAACTCACTATACAAGTTTTTTTTTTCAAACAGAAAGAAATGTAATAAAGAAAATAGATTATGTCTGCTATTTTAGAAATGAAAAAAAAATCTCGTATTTTTGAAATAAAAAAATGCAATATCTATATGATGAAATCATTGGAAGATTAATTTGCACACATTTCAATTATATTTAGAATTTAAATTTTATATATCATCAACCATGAATCATACACTCTAAACTCTGTCAAATAATTAATTAAACTTATTATTGTAATAACTTCTAAAATTAAAATATTATAAAAATTAAAAAAAATAATCCAAAATTGGTTTTAATTTATAGTTTTTCACACTTATTAATAACAATTTAAATATTTCACTTATTAAAATAAATAATTATTTTATATCTTGTAAATACAAACTTAATAAATATATGTATGTTACCATTTGATATTTTTTAGTGAGTTATGATTATGCCCAATATCTAAGAGTTTGTATTGTTATTTTTTCTAAACACCGACTTTCACATATAGTAAATGAATAACCGCTCATACTTTTATCATGGATTTGGACTTAACAACTCAATCCATTATATATATAAATACTTATTACAAGAAGGGAAGTATCACTTACTTTTTATTTAATTTTCACATTCATATACTTTTCACCTCACTTTTCTCAACTAGTCTAAACTGAGAGTCAGAAAATATTTTATATGTAAAACTCCATTTGATCTCTAAAACTATCTCTTTAAAACTATCACTATTCAGATCAACAGTGTTTGGATACAGATCAAGTCAATTTTAACTAATCTCGTTCATATATCAATTCGATCTTCAATAAAAATTTAAATAAATTAAAAAATATAAATAAAAGTTCATTAAATATTAAATATTAGTTCATTTTATTTATAGTCATTTTGGAATAACATATTAGGTAATTCAACATTAACTTATAGATATCAGTCGAGTAAACTATTAATATATTAGTACAAGTTAACTTGTGAATTCATTCTTTTATTTTTATTTTCAAACGTTTAGGTTTAGAATTTTCGTTAAATAATTATTTAAATTTTTAGATTTCTTGTAATATCAAATATATATATATATATATATATATATATATATTTTCTTTTGCTATTTTACTTTATAAATTCTATTTATCTCATTTTAATTAAAAATATATTTAAATTAACTAAGTTATTAATACATTTTAAATCTTGTAAATTAATTTAAATTGTTTCAGGATAAAAAAAATTAACTTATTTTTTCTCGCCGTCACTTTTTTTTTTTGAAGACATTGTTGATAAACATTTTTTTATGATTTCACGCAAAGCTTAGCTGTAAACATTAGTTTGATAAGATGTTATCATTCTAATAAACTGCAACAAGTCACTACACTTTTCATTAATGAAAACGACATTACGTGTTGAGATTGACTTTCGGGAATGTGGCTTTGTAACATTGGTAGATTTCTAGAAGTTGCTTATGAAATTTATTTATAAATAAAATTATTATTTTGATATAAATTTCATAAATTGAAAGGAATAATTAATAAATGAAAATAGTTCATCAATAACTTAATTATGTGCACGTTTCTTTATAAACGCTTCCATTGAGTTGATCATGGCTACAACAGTATGTCCATTGCTCAGCTCTTACATTATGTTATAAATTTGAGATATGTGTTTTTGTAAGATTATTGCCATAAAAGATTATAGATCATAAAAATAAAATAGAAAACGATTTTCTTTTTCAAAAACATATATGTTTACCAACAATTAAATAAAATATTAATAAAATTATATTGAATAAAAATTTTAAAAATTTTAAAAGTAATAATGTGTTAAAAGGGATATATATAGCAAAATTACAAAAGATAAAGATACTCTAATAATTACATAGAAGATAGAACATTTGATGGTTGTTAAAAAGACCATTAGCATGAGCACTTTTTATGTTTAACATAGTAACTGGACTTCTTCTCATTTGGTGCAAAAATAGTTGGAGAGTTCCGGTCACAATTCTATTTATAGAATAAAAATAAAATTATAAGATTGTTTAATTTAAGAAAATAAAAAACAAGTATACTACTAATACTTTTCTATTTTATTTTTTTCATACATAAAGCTTATTCTCGTTTTGAAACAAGTTTATTATAAATAAGACTGGTATAATACTCTACTGTTCACTTCATTCGAACTGCATTTACATAAATATAATTATTAATTATTTTTATGTACATAAATACTAATTGATTGAATACGATTTAGAATGATACAAACAAACTACTAAATGTATTTTATTTCAATGTAATTAAAAGTAAGTTGAATTTATGTAAATAATTCAGATCTTGTACAACTTTCTAAGATATATTAATTTTGTTCCGTGACATGTTTTTTTTTACTATACAAATACAAATAGTGCTCATAATCTGTAACACCCAAATTATCATAAGTGATTAAACATGTATACTTTTAGATATGTATATAAGTTGTTTAATAAAAAATTAGATCAAAATATATTTTTTTATAGGAAATTTTAAACAAAATATATTTATATATAAAATAAATGAATGGTTTTTTAAAATATCTAAAGAAAATTTGTAACATTTGAACATTATCGACTGACCCATCTGCAACATTATCGTATAACAATTAATCACAGATGACAAAAAAAAAAAATAAGCTAGTGTTTAAAAGATTTTTAATATAATCTAAATTGATCACATATAGATAACATTTAACACATATCAATTCATTCATATAATTAATCATCCAACTCATACAAAAGAATATGAACTCATGACCTTAAACAATATAGACAAACTTAATTATACTTCTGTAAGACTTTGCATTAAATAGACGACCAAATATGCCTTGTCATACAACTCTAAATTGTGAATCTACACAGTCTCTAAATAATTAAATCAACAATCTTATATGGCAAGGTTAGTCTCCTAAGACTTTTCTGACCACCTATATTTCAAGTTGCAGTCACCTTATTTAGACCTCATTGGACTCTCAACACTTGATAATATTCATTAATTTATTTGATTCTTATTACTAGTAAAATCAAACTATAAATTGTTATTGAACAAATCTTTAAATAATGCATATCCTAATTGACACAGACATACATGTGATATATATATATATATATATATATATATATACTCATTACTCATTCATTTATATATATATATATATATATATATATTTTTAATCTATCTCAATTCAAGTATCTTAAAAATTATAAAATCATCAATACTATTCAATCTTAATATAAATAAATCATTTCTATTAAATTCACATTTTTCACTATAAAAGAATCAATGACCAAAATAGAGAGAAAAAATAAAGAAACATTTTTTTTTAATTTTTTTTTTGAAATCTGCTATAAAGTAGTACTATGTAAATACTTAAGAAATAACCTTGAATTATAAGTTATATTGATTTTTTTTTCATTTTGGTGTAATTTTTTTACAAAATTTCTAAAATGGGCATTTTTTTTAATTTCCCATATGGTAAATAGTGTTGGCAAGATTTTATCATTTTATTCCCATTTTGGGGAGATCATGCCAACAATTTTATTTAATTTAAAAAGAAAGAAATCTTATCATTATGATATGATTTTAATGCATTAATTCAAATGGTGTCATGACACATTTTAGTTATTTCTAAATGATGTGACATAATTTCAATTCAACTTTATTGTTGATATAACATCATTTCAGTTAAATTTTTAAAATTGGATTTGTTCAAAATGGAAATAATTTTTTTGCCCATTATAAAAATTTTGTAGAAAAATTACACTAAAATGAAGAAAAAAACTAGTGACATTAATAAGATGATGTATGAATATCAGGTTTTCCTATTTATATAAATTTATCATTTTAACAATAAAATATTCCAATATCATTTTACTAATGTCATTTTACTCTAATGCGTTGTTACATATTATTACTTTAGAATAAATATTTAGGGTCTTACATAATTAGATTTAAATCATCTTTGGCGGATATAATTTAAATAATTCAACGTACAAAATAAAATAATTATAATTATTAATATTAATGCTAATATAATAATTTTAAATATTTTTATTTTTTTAATATTTTTAAACATTGATTATTGCAATTAAAAAATTTCATTATATGTTTTAATCTCTCTGTATATAAAAGACTAGTATATCATATCTCATATGCATATTTTTTAATTAATCTAAAAAATATTAGCAGTTTAAACCTAAACAAAACTTATTCCATATGAAGTAATGAAATAAAATTTAAATCATGCAAAAGATTTATTAATCTCTTTGTATTTGTCCTGCTTCGTATCCATTAAGCCGTTGGTTTGGGATGATAAATCAACATTATTTTATATATTTGGTTCTAAATTGATAAGATAGATTAATTATAAAGGTATAAATGTTGTTATGTAAGTTTTATGGTATGGAATGCATTTCAACACACATTTTACAATTTAGCAAGAGCAAATAAATAAATAATCTGACTTGGATCACGATTTTAAAAATATTTATTTATATTTTCCGACTTTACAGTACATAAATACAAATACATATATCGAAGAGTGATGTGGAGAAATTTAAAATTTTGAAGTCAAAGTTAGAGAAATTAATAAATAATATATAAGGAAATGAATAATTTCAAAGTTATGAAAAATCAATGGAATATGAGAGGGGACGGAGAATTAATTTTAACGGTTATTTAGAATAGCATAGGAGAAGAAAATAAAATAGTTATATATATTATAAAATAAAATGTGCGAAAAAAATTTTCATTTATACATAATAATAGATGATTTCACATAATATAATAAAAATAATGGTGTTACGTATAAAAGATATTCCAAACAAGGGCACAATTAAAATTTCAGTATATATAAAAACTTAAAAAAAAAATTGGCAGTGTCTTTTTTACCAGTACAAATCTAATCATAACAAATAATAAGAGGCAGTTCCTTCCTGCACTATCCAAATTGCCTCTTGCATCAAATAAATTTTTAACTAATGAATAATTTAAATTTATATATTAAATAATTTATTTTTTCTTTCACACCCGTAAAAATATTTTTGTCATACTAAAAAATATGATATATTTTTACTTTCTAATAATAATGAAAATAAAATTGACATTTACTTTCTGCATAATAAATATATATAATTATTTGTATAATCTTTTGTTTTTTCAATATGGATCAGTAGCATAATTAATTTAAAAAATTCCATTCAACATATTTTTTTAAATATTTATTTATTTTATAACTAATTTAATATTTTTTTTAAAATACAAATATTTATTAATATTTATAGGATTATTTTTTTATCATTTTTTAAGAGAGTTTTTTTAATATTTATTAAAATAATTTATTATTATTTATTAAAAAGGTTTGTTAATATAAGACGTTAATCGTCTTTTTATGTGACTCAATTACATGTATAATAAAGAAAAAAGATTATTTAATAAATAATTTAAAAAAATAATAAAAATATTATTGATATATTAAGAGTTTTTTAAATAAAAAACAATAAAATTCAGTGTTAGAAGCCATTGCCGTAACAAAAATATGTGCGGATGCCACTACCATTGCCCATACTTGGTCGAATCATGGGCCGCTGTTTCTGAATAGTTAGCGGCAATTGCTTCTGCACTCCCACAATTACTTCCTGCATCCCATCATTTATTTATAATGCCAAAAGTGTATTTACCAGAATATATAAAGGGGGAAAGTGGTTTAGTGAATAGGTGGTGACTGTAGGTTCTTCAGTGAGAGGTAGTAGAGGTGCTGCAACAAAATTCTTTGACAGGTTCGTAGGTAAATTATTTTTAGTTTACATGGTTTAGGCGTGGTGTAGGGGTACAGGCGTGGTGTAGGGGTACAAAGTTAGGTGATTCGATTTTTTATTTAATGATAATCTCTTAAAAAAATGAAATCCATAAATAGAATGTGGATTGCTGAAATACATTACGGAAAACTTATTCTGTAGAAGCTTATTGTGTTACGGGAACTGTTTTTTTATATATACGAGATGTAAGAACGAGTGTTTATGGAAAATGTTTTCTATAAGAGGAGAAGTAATTACGGAAAATGTTTTTTATAAAAAAAATTTGTTGTTAGTAGTGAGTATAAGAGCTTATGAAAAATGTTTTTCGTAAAAGGAAGAGTTATTTACAAAAAATATTTTTTATGAGAGGACATTCAGGTTATAGCATAGAAGAAGAAGTGTATTATAGAAAATGATTTTCATAAACAACTTATCTTATTATAAAAAAAGTTTTTCATCAGAAGAAAGTCCTTTTAAACTGTTTTTCAAAAGAAAAATTTAACTACGAAAAATATTTTCAAAAATTTAATAAAAAATGATTTTTGCAATTAAAGAGAAAAACTATCCCGTCCATAAAAAGGCTGCTCCAAACTTCTTCATTACTCCTCCGCCGTTGTTGCCCTACTTTTTCATGTCACCCTGCTGCTCTGCCTTATCCTTTGTTGTCATTAATCTTTAATGTCGTCACCGTTTTAACTCCTCTGCTGTCACCCACCACTACGATTTTCCGTTTTTACAAATCCACAAAAAAACCTAATTTCCTCATTATATATTCTAGCAAGGGCAACGGTGAAATTACGAAAAATTGAGGGGTGCCGGAAGCAATTGTCATAGTTAGTCTAATAAACAAGGGCCCAATATGTTCAAATTTCAAATCTACATTTTCTTTTTTCCGCCTTCTTTCCCAAAGAAAATCTACCTTCAACAGATGCAGTTGAATTGAATAGAGAGTTGAGTCCGTTCCTATTCTTTTACATTTTGTTCTTGTTCAAATCTGAAAATGCCTACGCGTAGAAAGAAGACAACCAGGAAAGCACGCGAATCGATACCGCACTCTCAAATTCAGACACCTCAATTCATCGACTTCGAAAATAAAGGTTCACCTTCACTTTCGATTTTAGTTTTCTTTTTTATGTGTTTTGAGTTTGATTGAAATCCAGTATAGCGATGGAGCGAGCGATTCGGGGGGTTCGCGATGTGGAGATTGAGCACTTGCGCACGCAACTGCAATTGTTGCGTTCGCATTTCAGCGAGGAGCTACATAAGCCTGTGAAAAAGGTTTTTAAAGAAAAACTACCTAATCTCTCTGTCGTGAACGATGAACGTAACAAGAATATAGAAGTTAAATGGAAGGAGAATGAGGGCTGTAATGATGAAATGGATTTCCACGCTTCTCTGCTCGAAAGGTTGACCATCGCAACGATCCCTCGCCTTCAAGGCTTTGACTATTCTGTTAGTGCAGGTACTTTCGAATTCCAAAAATGTCCAAAACTTTCACTGTAGTTATGAAATTGAGAAAATTACAAAAAAAATTGCTACTTAATAGCTTCTGAAAGTTTAGCTTCTGAAACATAGTTAAGGATGGTTTGGTCATCATGCTATTGTCGTATTTATATATTTATATATTATTTTAGCATTGTATATTGAGATTCTTTGCTGGAGTTGATATCAGAAATCATGTTCTACTTCCTTTCCATAACTTCTTATCTTTTGTTTTTTTTTGTTATCATTATAAATTAATTTAAATATAAACAAATTTTAAATTGAGAAGAAATTCAAACACAACGTTTCATGCTCTTCGGAATCAAAATGTGTTTCATCCTACTTTTTTATCCATGCTTATACGTACTAGCAAAACCTGACATATTTTCTTATAATTGACAATAGTTACTTCTTTGGCGGCAGGGAGAATGAGTTCTATTGGTGCTGATAACCTGCAATTCAAGGACATTGTATGTTTGTTCTCTTTTCACTTTGAATATTTATTAGTTATTGTCATACACCTTTTGGTAGGGTGCTTTGAATGGCGCGCCATGCTGAAGATATTACATAAGATCGATGTGGTGTTATTAATTCAAAAACATAAATCCTGACATAAAAAGAACATCTCCTCAATGTTTTCCGTCTTAGCAGTAGCCTTAATTACTCTTAAGTTGCAGTAGAGTATGTGGTAATAAACAGGGTTTAACTCCAAAATGCGTTTAGTTCATCCATTCTTATTTGTAAAGTGATTTGAAGAATTCTTCAATATTTTGGTCCTATTTAGATCTAAATTTCTATTATTTATACAGGCTTTGGAGGAGCCATCTGACACTCACACTCTAGCAGTGCAGGAAGGTTTTCAGACTCCCGGGGTTCGTATCTTCTTTCTTGCTACTTTATTATGAATTTTTTGTTTGTTTTATATGAACTCTGGTTTGTTTGGCTAAGAAATAAGGATATCCTGGTTCTCCTAAGTTTTAACAGCTGAATGAATTGGATCTGGATTCATTTGAGTTAGTCTTTCTATGCATTGACACGGTCAACAACTCTAGAGTGCTAGATGAAGATTGGAATAATTTATATTTTATCTCAGTAAATCGGAATTACAACATTTATTTGAGATCTGAATTGTCTGATTTTCATTCAACTGTTATAATGATTTTGTGATGTTTAGAAAAGCCAATTTCACCTAATTAGTTATGAATTTAATTTGGCTCTGTAACCATTTTGCAGGTGACTAGTCAGAGGATGTCTATTGGGACGACACCCAAAACACTTAGACTGCCCAAACCTGGCGAGATGCTTCTCTCTGTTCATGGATCACCTCTAGGTGTTTTCAAGGAAAATAACATGGAAGCCATACATGGTAAGAGAATGACTGAAGTGAAAGTTGAAGCTGTTTTTCTGTGTCATTTTCATGTATCTGTTGTATGGAAACCGGTGGTAAAGTGGTAACTCCATTTTTCCGGTATATAATTTCTGCCTTGAAATTCCATTGTGCCCAACTTGTTGCTTCCCTTATTAAGTATGCATGTCTATTCTTCTAACAAACCCTTGCCTGATATCTATTCTGATGTCTGCAGAGTCAGAGGAGGATTGAATACCTTCTAATAAATCCATTGTCATCCATGAACAAGCTCTTGAACAATTCATCATTGTAGATGAGGGTTACTTGAAAATTAGAGTCTCTTTCTGTTATTCATTTTTCAGCCAGCATTGCAGACTTCCAGTTTAGCCATAACAGCCAATTTAGATGCTGGAAGTGTCCCATACAGTTAGTTGTCTGAGCTCTGGCATTTTGTGTATATACTTTTTTTTTTTTTTTTAAAAAAATGAATGGTTAATTTGCATAAAGACAATGATATGGATGTCAAAACTTGTGCACAAAAATTTTTATAATCAAGCAATATGATTTTTGAGTGACATTTAGAATAAGATTTAGTTTCTTTTCCCATTTAGAATTTATTGATGTGACATTGACTTATGTAACATTGAAATTTGAGAACAAACCATTCGAAGGACCCAATTGACACTGCTAGAAGATCCTAAAATCATACCAATGCTATACTTAAAATATTAAAAATACAATTTAGTTTTTAAATTATATATTTTTAAATTTATATTTAGTATTTATGTAAGGATATATGTGTATACATTAAATTAATTTTTGAAATATTTATACCATATTAAATATAATTATATTATGAAGAAGATTAATTATATTTTTAATTAATATTTATATTAAAACTTTTGTAAATTGCAAAATCTTATGAATTTGAGTATTTATTTATGTTACTATGAATAATATGTTCACATTTATTAACTAATACTTTTCTAATGAATTTTTAATTTAATTAGATGAAATTATTTAAGTTTTGAAATAGTTAATACCGTAACCATGTAAATTAAATATTTTGTAACAGTATAATTTGATTCATTTATTTATTATTTATTATTATCATTTATAAAGTGGTTATTTATAATTGTGCTTATATTTTAATAATGAATTAAAATAAAATATTATAATTGTTTTAAAATTTAATCACATTCAAAAATATAATGCTAATATTTAATCTAGTGAATGGAGATTGCATGTAATTGCTCTACTAGCTTCAAAATGGTTATGCACGTTCATGATAAAGATTGTGGAGATAGCTAAAGTATATGATTCAGAGGCATTGAATGATGGAACTATAAAAAAGAGAAATTTTCTTTCCATCAAAGATCTCAAAGCATAACAACCGTCAAATGAGTCCTCAAATAATAAAAACTTTAGGAAAGACAATGATATATCATCTCATAGAGGCTTCACCATATATGGAAAAAAGAGGAGCTTTCCAAAACAAAGGTAAAAAAATTATTCTCAAGGGAAAAACTTGCAAGAAATAAGGTTTATGTGATGACATGAGAAGATATGGATGATTCAAATCACAAAGATGTCAATATTTGTTTTGTGAAAAACAAATCTATATAGAGATTATTTTCATAGAAGTTGTTAAACTGATCTCAATAACTTTATTTTTCTCTAGACTATGAGAAACAATAAGTATTTCTAGAAAAGTTATCAATTTCTTAGAGTAGAATTTCAAATTGTCTCTGGCCCTTATATTCTTATTATATTTCTGTTTTGGTTAATCACTAGGAATATTCAATGCTAAAACTTTTTAACGAATTTTGATTTTCTTTCATTATGAATAAGTGTATGAACCTTGAGTAATCATTGATGACTGAGAGAAGATACTTAAAACCACCCAATGATGGAACTTTCTATGGCCCTAATTGTCCATATGGACAACAATCTAATTTGGTATTCATCTTGTACAATGTTGTAAGAAAGCTTTTCTAGCATTGCTTCTCATACACTCTATGCCCACAAAATGATAAACTTTCCAACCTTCGGCTGCCTAATAACTCCTGTTTGAACAAAATATCCAATCCTTTGGCCCATATGTATCATCAAAACATGTGCCAAATTGTTACACTAAGTAAAACACTAGATGACGTTGAGATAAATGTTTCCTAAATGCTTCAAAAATGTTCCTTTAATGAAATATAAATTACCTTCACTCATCTAACATTTACCATTAACCATAATATTATGTTTCTGTCCTAACATAATATTGCGTCTTCACCATTTCCCATAGCGTTTATGTCCCAACACTCAACCAAGACTAAATTGAGCTTATCAAGATGAGTTTTTAGTGAGGCACCCTCTTCCATACACAATATGGATAACCTTTTCTTTAAGAGGAGGTTATTGAATATGAACTTTGTTATGAAAAGTTTCTCCAACTTCAGGAACATTTTTGCAAAGGTGTTCTCATCTACAACTATATAGAGTACCTTGTCTGACAACAGTAGAAAGATCATCAAATGAATCATTCCATCTGCTCTAACACATGCCTAGCTATGTGTGATATACTCTTGACAAATAGTGCCCATACCCTTGCTCCTTGAGCAAGGCTCTAATCTTGATCTTCTAAAGGTTGAAACTATTCTACCATTGAAGTTCTTGATCTTGCAAGAACCCTAATCATGAACAATACAAATCAATGAAATTGGCATTCTTACCAATTTGTTGTGCACAACGTGCTAGAATGAATCCACACACAATGAAATAAAGGGTGCAACACTAGTTGTGAATTACACATACTAGGGATGAATGAACAAAGAACACACAAAATAAAATAACAAAAATGAATCACTCTCATTTATTACATCATGCAAAAAGGTCTTCTCTGCTAAAAGTTAGGTTGAAACACTATTAACTAAGTGAACTAAAATAGTTAAACAAACAAATGATTACAACTGATAAGGATAAATACTATTGCATGATCTAACTCAATAGACGTTATTGATAAGCAACACATTATACAAGACGATCTAAGCTATTAGGTTCTAGACACTCTCATCCTAGAAAATAGTTGATCTTTGTGTTTCTTTCATTTTCATCTTTTCTCTCCTTCCACCCTCCTCTTTTGTCATCCTCTATCTTTGTATCTATATATCACCATAACTTATGTCACCATTGTTTTGGTTGTCCAACCACGCATTGCCGCCACCATTGGTTGTGCCATTGCTCAACTGATTGCATCATTGCCTATGTGCTCTAGTTTAATTTCTATTGTCACCATTGCCTTCATTAGATTATCTTTATCCTGGTAGGTTCTTGTACTCTTTATGATTTTTACTTTGATAACTTTTGAAATTTAGTTTGCATTGTGAAAAGATATCGTATTCTATATAATTTTGAAATATATTTTAACTGTATTGAAATTGATTTTATTGTATATTTTATTAAATATTTTGTAATTGACTTCAAGGTGTATCTTCATTGTCTCTATGATAATGATTCTCTTTACAACTTTCGTCGTATGTAACACATACAACAATAGTTTTATGTATAGCCATTATCATATGTATTACATACAACAACATTTCAAATTATTATTTAAAATTTTAGATTTTAACAATGACTCAAACAATAACGGTTCTAAAACTGTTGAATATTAACTAAAATGTAGTTTTTTAAAACTTAAATATATAACAACAACTTATAAAATATTATCTAATATTCAATTGTTTTTGTCAACAGAAAATATGTCTACAAAACAAAAAAATGATGTTTAAAAGAGAAACAATATCTAATGACTAAAGCACATAACAACATTTTAAAAAATATTGTCTAAACAATAGACAATATTTAAAATATTTAAAATATGTTGTCTAAACGTTGCACATAAAATTTTTGTTTAAACACAACAAAAGAAAAATGTAGGTTATTATAACATTATAAGACAGTTATAAAATTTGTCATCTTAATAAAAAACATTAGTTGAAAATTTATTGTCAGGGCTATTGTTTAAACATTAGGTCCCAATTATTTAACCTTGTAATATGATTTTAGTTGTTTTCTTTTGAAAACCATAAAATTCTTGCACAAAGAACCTAAATTTAGTGTTCCCTCAATTCTTGGTTTGAACCCCATAAAGGAGTAATGATTACGTTTTTTCTTTTATCATCAAAGAATAAATTTAAATAGGAACATTTAATATGCTCCACTCCCTATACAACTAAAAGTTTATACAATGTTACATCTTGCATCTAAGAAGAGATAAACAAAATTACAATTGAGTGACTTTCTTATGCCCGTTCTCGTTGACAATACACTCATCTACTGTACTAAAAGCCAAAATTTTCAAGAACCTTTTATACATTATTGCATTGTGGAAATTGTTCATGTAGTGCTTATGATTAATATGAGAGTAGTCCCTCGTAGATTTGGGTCATTCCATCCACATGAAAATCCAGTCCTTGTTTGTAATGCATTAGAGTTCTTGTGAATATTCAATTTCTTGATTTATGGCTGAGCTTTTCTCTGCAATTTTTTTGTGATTAATTCTGTGATCACCAATCAAAACTTACTTATCTTGGACCCTCTACTCATTCCCCCTTACTAGAGTACTCCACCATTATATTTATATATACAGGAGCATATGTTGGCACTCATTATTGGTTCTCAACTGATTTTATCTTTTTTATATTCATCTATGTTTTACGCACGCTTTGTAATTGTATGTGTTAGAGATCTCACATCGACTAAAATTGATGTCTTTTAATAATTTATAAGTGAGTATAAATCCCATGTTATAAATCAGTTTTGTAAAGTTAAGTTAGACTTAAAATTCACTTCTTGATATGATATCAAAATTTATCCTATTAAGGTTGTTAGGCTCCTATCGGACCACTATCAGACTATACTTACATATAAGTTTCACGCTCATCTCAACGTGAGAAAAGTGTATTAAAAATTCCACATAATATTTACCTATACATTTTCAAGCTATTATAGAATTTGTGTCCTATTTAGATTAAAACCTGCATTCATAAACATGTATCCTCCCCATCCTAGGTTAATTGATTACATAATCCCACAGCTCAAAAAGCATGAATACCAAAATGTAAGCCCTACTGTCTGATGACCTAGCCAGCACCACTCTCCCTGACCTTATACATTAACAATATATGTGATGTTACCATCCAGCCATAGTTCTGTTTACATGTACTACACATTCCTTACCTTTTGTGTAGCAGATGTTCACCCAGAGTTCCACCTGAATCGCTTACTGTGTACGGCAAAAAGGATTTATATAAGATTGATGTGTTTTTTAAATTAAAAAAAGTGATGAACTAAAATGTTTGACCATCTCCTTAGCATGTCTCCTAGTGTTTTTACCCATAACACCACTTATATTCCATGAAATCGTAGGGAGATCATTGAAGAAATCCATGGAAAAACTTGTAAAGATTAGTCCAATGAAAGTCCTAAGACATAGGCAAGATAGGTGGAACCACTCAGCCAGTATTTGAAGCTAAAAGGTTGCACTGTTTGGTCCTCTTGTTGTCTCTTCAAGACCACCCATATTAGCTTGATTATTTGGCTCTTTATCCTCCACCAGAATAGCAAGAAACATTGCAGAATAGTACATATTAGGAGTGTGGAAAGTAAGATAAGTTCCTCCATTGGATCCTTAAGTCTTTGAAATTCTCTCACCTAATGGACTAGTTTTTTAGGTTACTTAAACCCTAACAATTAAAGTTTTCATTGAAAGTTATACTACATAAGTAGTTCACTACAAACTGAATACTAATGTGAGTAAAGTTTAAAAGGATTGTCATTGGAGTGGCGCTGAACATTAGATAATTATAATATTGATGGTGGATTTCTTTACCCTAGTTACATCATAAATATTTTGAAATATTCATTGCTTCCTTTTGTATCGTTTTTTATTATTGGCAAATTTAGATTCTGTAAGTTTTTGGTGTTGTCTTTCTAGTGTATCTTCAAAATACACTTTAGACATAATACTAAAAATTCACATAGAATCTGAATTTATTATTAGCACCTTGCATATTTCCTTTGTTAGCATTCATATGCTTCGATGTTTTGAAATTAGTTATCTGATGAATGGAAACTTATGATCTTTCCTCGATCTCTAATTTTTGGCAATAATCTTCTGATTATTGTTTCCTCGTTTGGTTTGAAGCATGGATGTGATAATCATGCATGGATTGACGTTATATTTGCACATGAGAAACATTTTGATTCCCCTGTACAGTATCAGATGAAGGCCACCCTAAGTTTAACTTCTTTTTTACCCTCATTATTATTGTGATTTCTTCTCTTATCTACCATCCTTGTTAGTTACATCCCTTTTAAGATATAATTGTGGTGTCTACTGTGACTTGTTTTTAGTGGCTTCAACCACCACTTTTGTCATATTCTCACTGTTCATGGTTCCGCCAAGGTAGGTTCAGTCACGGCTCAAGACTTTTGGAGGCCTAAAGCGAATAAAAAAATGAGACATTTTCTAATTAATAAAATAATTAAAATTATGATATTTATCTAAAATTTATTTTTCAAGCTTTTTATGATGCAAAATTATCTATTAAATTATTATAATTAATTTCATTTAAAAAATATTTTCAATAGACA
>Ga0099824_1006518_pt1 | contig 15973 bp, 3 predicted proteins | sample SiratrowhiteBW_FD_76837 | JGI IMG/M metagenome (GOLD analysis project Ga0099824, IMG submission 76837) | Root nodule microbial communities of legume samples collected from California, USA - Siratro white BW | ecosystem: Host-associated > Plants > Roots > Nodule | place: USA: California...
ATTTTGAAAAATATATTATTATAATTTTTGTTTATAAGTAAAAATGACGTTATTAATTTATAATTTGTTTAGGGTTTATTATAAATTATTTTGTATATAAATTAAAATTATAAATATTTTTTTTATTTTTTCTATTAAATTAAAAGTCATCACATAATTGTATTTTTAAAATTTGATTTTTTTTATTAATAATAAGATCATATAAAATAAAAATAAAAAATAGATTAAAAAGTAATTAAGTCTATTGCTTAATTTAGCTTTTACAAGATCAAAGTTACGATAAACCAACGGAATAAAATAAAAGAAGCAGATCAATGAAGTTTTTCCTTAATAACACATTTTGCCAAAAAGGTTTCGCAGCAAGGATGGTTTTCCATTATTTATCTAGCATCCTTTTACGAATTATGAATTAAAAATAAAAGAGCACCCCAGTTTTCTTTTTTAAGAAAAATATAAAAATAAATAAATATAAAGATTAATTTAAAACAAAAAAAATTAAAATGAATTTAGATTCTTGATAAAAAAAATCACTTTATTAACTTAACTATATAAATTCGGAAGAAATATTATTAACCTAAGTATTTAGAGGAATAATTTTTAGATTAATATTTTGAAGTTTAATAAATACATTTAAATTCATTATTGAAATAAATAGGAAAGTTATTTATTTTTTCAAGATTCAAAAGGGTAAATTATTTAATCTTATAATTTTTTTTAAAAATTGTGATGACTTGCCTATTTTATCTTTAGTAATAAATTTTTAATGTTTGTGAGGAGAGATAAAAAAATTGCCATTTTTATTTTTTTTCTATTCTTTGTACTTTTAATGTTATTTTCCAGTATTGTTATTATGAAAATTAATAGTAGTAGTGCTTTGTGATATGCATATTTTTAACAAGTTGTTATTATTATTATTATTTTATTTTAAAATAAGAGTTAAAAATTTTAAAATTTAATTTATATTATAAAATTCTCATTTTAAAAGTATTTTATATTTTAGATAAATTTGAATAAAAAACATTACGTATTTTAAAGAAAACTGGGATTAAATAAAATAAAAAATAAATAATAAGAATTATTAATATACTAAATATTAGTTAAAATAAAACATTTAAAAAAATAATTAAAAAAATCATTAGAAAAAGATAAAAGTGACTTGTATGTAAATTTTATCTCTTTAAGGATAAGCATCATTTAAAAAATAAGTTAAATAAAAATTACAACAATAAAATAGAATGGGATGGGAATGACCATAAGTAAGGAAGAATGAGGGCGGGGGAGAGAAAGAAGAGAGAGAAAAAGAGAAAGTAAGAGATAAAAGAGATTTAAAACAAGGAGAACAAGTATTTGTAGTTTTATTTTTAGTATGTTTTTTCATTTAAAGGTATGAGGGAGTAAAGATAAGTTTTTTTTGACAATCTTAATAAATTTATGTATATTTTATTAGTTTTTTATTTATTTTAACCTCTTTTATATATTATCTTATTCTCTTTATTTTTTTTATTTATTTTATTTTCAATTACATTGGTCTTATTTTATTTATCTTATTTATTTTATTTCTAGTTATGCACTGGTTTTATTTATTTATTTTATCTTTAAATTCTCACTGGTATTGTTTATTTTATTCATTTTATTCTTTTTATATTAAGTCTCATTACTGGTCCTATTTTATTTATTTATTTATTTTATCTCTAGTTACGTACTAGTTCAGTTTATTTTATTTTATCTTCAGTTACGTACTAATCTTATTTATTTTATTTAAGTTATCTTTAATTTTATAAAAATTATATTTATTTAAAAACTTTTGTTTTAATCCTTATTTCATTCTATATTGTAATAATTTAAATATAATTTTTATATATAAATATATATAAAATAAAAGTAAGTATTTTGATGAATTTGGATAAAAGAAAGTTCCTTCTATGTTATGTTGTATTTATTTGACTTTTATGTACAATTGATGAATTGAAAATATATATAAGTCATAAACTGATGGTCATTAAGTTATGTGATTAACGAAAATAACATGAGTATGTTTGTTGTGAAAGACTCATAGGTTTCAAAAGTTGAAATTAGATTAATATACGAGTGTTTGTTGTTGGAAAGTTCCAGTTACAGTTTGATACATTATGGGATAAAAGGCAAGGACCAGGTAAGGTCTAAGGAAGTATTTCAAGTTGGTAAATATCTGAATGTTCAAACTAATGCCCTAAACTAAGATATTTCAGAGGCCAAACTTGATATTGTCTCATCTAAGCATCACTAATGTTAGATAATGAATATATATATACTTTATTGGAATATGACCAAAATTCTCAAAAAAATAATTATGGTTGTACTAATATTTTGATAAAATATACTTAATTACTTTTCAAATAATTTTTAATGTTCAAGTTAAATCATAAAAAAAGATATATGAATCCATATATATAATAAAGTAAGAGTAATTATTATAATTTTAGGTCCAGTCATAGATACTTTTTATTAGTTAAATTTATTAAGATTAATGTTTAAAGTTTATAACCACCTCACTCTCAATAAGAGTTGTGAGAAAAGAATTTTTTATAGAAAAATTAAATTATTTAATTTCATAATTCTTTTAAAAAATAGTGATGACTTACCTATTTTTATCTTTAGTAATAAATATTTAATGTTTGCGAGGAGAGATAAAGAATTTTTTTTTTCTATTCTTTGTATTTTTAATATTATTTTGCATTGTTGTTATTATGAAAATTAATAGTAGCAGTGCCTGTGATATGCATATTTTTAAGTATTTATTTAAATTATTTTCAATTTAATATTTTAAAATAAATAATTATGCGTAAACATAAAATTGAGAATATAAAAATAATTTCTAACAATTATTTTAGTTATTAATAACTATTTTATTAATCAATAAATCTAATACAATAATAACTCTATTATTAAATTTCCTACCAAATATAGAAATATATTTAAAAAATTAAATTTATTATCAAAGAAATTTAAATTTATTAATAATTTTCAATTATCAGCAACATATCTAACACATTACCAGTTCAATATTAAATACGCATGTATAACATTGCTCTTATATTAATTTAAATTAATTACTTAAATTACCAAACTTTATTATCAATAAATTTTCTAACAGTGCATTAAGTTAATAAACTGCTTTTATTTAGAAAAAAAATTAAAAAAAATAAAGATTGATATCAATCATTAGTTTATTTTATTTAAAATTTTATTTAAATGATTATTCTATTAATAATTTTGGTTATCAATATTTATTCCAAAGATTTTAATCAATCATATTTTGGTTAATAATAAATAAATAAATTATTTCCAATAATTTTTTCAATTAATATTTAAATTTTAAAATTAAATTTGTATTATAATTAATTTATTATCTATTTTTAAAAAATATTAATTTTTCATACTTTCTCCCGAAAAGGGGAAAATAATATATTAGAATATTTTTGGAGTTTTAAAATTAAAACTTAGTAAGGATTGAAGTTTGACCTCAGAACTAAATTATACTGAATTAAAGATGGTAATGGGACGGAATAAGTGAAAATTTAACTATACTTATATCAAATATAAAATATAAAATATAAACTGATCTTCGTATATTAATAAATATAAAAATTGTATTTTAATCGGAAAATAACGGATGTGAAATAATAATAAAAAATTACAATGGATAAATTGCTGAATAGAATAACAAATAAAATGTGATTTGTCCAGATTGATAACTCTTGACAGAAAAGAAAGATATTTTTTAAAAATATCCATTCAAATATTCAGCATACAATTATTGTCAGAAAAACTCGTGGCATTCCTCAATCATCCAAAACAAAAATAAAATATATCAAAGTAGAAATTAATCGTGAAAACAAAATGACAACTACTTTCTAAACGTTAAAAATTATTTTCTACATTCAACAAATTTTTAATATATCAACAATGTTTTTATTATTTTTATTTTAAAATTTATTTATTAAATATTTTTTTCTATCACATATTCAATTAACTGACGTAACGTACTAATTAAATGTAACTAAATCAAGAAAATGACTTTTTTCTCTCTCTCTTATATTAACAAATTATATTAAAAAATAATAAAAAATCATAAATATTAATTATTTTTTTTGAAAAATAATAAAAAATAATCTTATAAATATTAATAATATCTTAATAAATTGATTATCAGAAAATTAAATATTAAAAAAATATATTTAACTAAATTTTTAAAACTAATCATTTTATTATTCTATCTCAAATTATAAATATTTTTAATAGTAAAATATATCATTTTAACAAATTAATAAAAAGTAAAATAATTATGAATTTACTTAATATATAAATTTAAAAATAAAACTAAAAAAAATTATTAATATATTAAAAATTTATTTAGTGTAAAAAGTAATTTATATAAGGAAAGAACTCTCAAACAAAATTTTTGATTAAAAATATAATTTTTGATTTATTTGATAAGTATTTAGGAAGAATAGAGTGGACCCTATAAATGATCACCCTTAGGAATTGTGATGACTCCAGAAAAAAGGGATGGTTCCTACAACCGCGTTAATTAATTAGGAAACGTTGGCGGAAGGGACCTTAAGTTGCTGCTGCCCCCTATAATCGCGTTTAGGAACTAGATTACGTCCTTCAAAGAAATAGTCCTACATTACCCAAACACACATCACACGCTAACACTATAAATTCCCCTTCCCATTCCTTCCTTTTCCCCACACCAAAACCAAGACAAACGTCCCAGCATATGTCTCAGAGGCCCACGGTTCCACACTCTTCCTCCATAGCCTGTGGCCTCCATTCACATCTCCTGGTCTCCAGTGAGATGAACCCTAGTTCCAATTGGTCCCAATAGCTTTCAAACTTCAAATCGATTCATTATCACTAACTCTAGTTAAACCTTATTCATTCCCATTCCCATTTTCCGACACAACAAAAACATCATGGGTGTCAAAGGTTTCGTAGAGGGAGGCATCGCTTCCATCATCGCCGGATGTTCCACCCACCCACTTGATTTAATCAAGGTGAGGATGCAGCTCCAGGGCGAAAACGCTCCCAAACCGGTTCACAATCTCCGACCCGCACTCGCCTTCCAAACCGGTTCAAACGTCCACGTGGCAGCCATTCCGCAAGCCCGCGTGGGCCCCATCGCGGTCGGCGTCCGCCTCGTTCAGCAAGAAGGCGTCGCTGCCCTCTTCTCCGGCGTCTCCGCCACCGTCCTCCGCCAGACGCTCTACTCCACCACCCGTATGGGTCTCTACGACGTCCTCAAGACCAAGTGGACCGACCCCGCCACCGGCACCATGCCGCTCAGCCGCAAGATCGGGGCCGGCCTCATCGCCGGCGCCATCGGCGCCGCCGTCGGGAACCCGGCCGACGTCTCCATGGTTCGAATGCAGGCCGACGGGCGCCTCCCGCCGGCGGAGCGGCGCAACTACAAGTCCGTCGTGGACGCCATCGTGCGAATGGCGCGGCAAGAGGGCGTCACTAGCCTGTGGAGGGGTTCATCGCTTACGGTGAACCGCGCCATGCTCGTGACCGCGTCGCAGCTCGCGTCGTACGACCAGTTCAAAGAGATGATTCTCCAGAGGGGCGTTATGCGCGATGGGCTCGGGACCCACGTCACGGCGAGCTTCGCGGCGGGGTTCGTGGCGGCGGTGGCTTCGAACCCTGTGGATGTGATCAAGACGAGGGTGATGAACATGAAGGTGGAGCCCGGGGCGGCGCCACCCTACGCCGGCGCGTTGGATTGTGCTCTGAAGACTGTTCGAGCGGAGGGGCCCATGGCTCTCTACAAGGGTTTCGTGCCTACGATCTCGAGGCAGGGACCCTTCACTGTCGTCCTGTTCGTGACGCTGGAACAGGTTCGCAAGCTGCTTAAGGATTTTTGAACGGTAGATCAATCGATGAAGACGACGACGAAAAATGCCTCTTTCCTTTTCAATAAGATCTGTTATGTTTTTGGCGTTTGTGTTGGGATAATGATGTTGTAGCTCTAGAATGGTAATTTTGTTTGTTATCTTATCTGTGTATCAATGAGAAGTACCTTTCAGTGCTCTAAAATGGGTTCTGACACACCATAAATCATAGTTTGGGTGGAAATGAAAATTGTGATCTTGTTTTTCATTTTGCTTTGATTACTATTCAATCAACTTCAAGAATTATACCTAAAGTAATTTGATTCCTCTGGATTAGATCATGAGTGACGATTTTTGTTTGAGTCTTGCTCACCCATGACGCGTAAAGTCTCTGTATATCCTGGTGTGAACAAAGTGCTAAGGAAGAGGATTGTTCTTTACTTCTTTTAAACTTATGTTTGTTTTAATGTTTCATCCTTCTTTTTTATCTCATATTTCTCCCATTCTTTCCAAACCTCCCCTTTCAACTTTATTCTCTACAATTGGTTGGGTACCAAATGCTAGAGACAACTATAAATTATTTATTTGGAAAATTATTGATGGACACCATCTTCTATAAGATCTTTTCAGAGGTAAAAGAGAGGTGCAAATAAAAAATGTGATAAGAAAGTAACGGAGTCCTGCTAGAGTGCAAGATACTCGTATATTATTCGTATATTGCTGTTTAAAACTTACTTGAACGTTGAAACTACTCTCTCTCTATATATATATATTTACTCCATTCAAAATGTAAATAATGCTATTATCATTTGATATTTTTATTATTGAAAATTATTCCACTAAATTTTACTTTTTTCATAATAAAGAAATATTCAGTCTATTCTTTCTCTTCCTGATAAAAACTTTTGAATTCTCTGTAGTGAAGTATAGAACCTGAAGTATTTACTTTTCACATTTCAATAAAAATAAATTTCGCTTTATAATTTTTAATCTTAAAATTTTTACCATTAAATTTTTTCCATTTAAAACTTTGTAAGAAGATTTTTACTTCTGAAAATAAAAATTGAAATCATTTTTAGTTTTAGTTTAAATATATATATATATATATATAATATAATCTAAACTTTAAAAAAATCACAATTTCATAAACATTATCCGAGATCCTTCAAAATCAGCTTTTATTTGATTGACGAGAAGGTATATGAAAAGGTAAAAAATAATAAATTATCTATTAAATAGTTAATTGAGACAATCAGCAGACAGAAAAGAATAATTCAATTATCTTTGATACTTTTAAGGTATGAGATTAATAAAATACTGTGATTTAAATAAATTTTAATCACTAATTAAAAATTTGCTGTTAGTATGTTTATTTATTTGTAGATTAATATAGTTAATTACTCCAAATGTTTTTTTTTTAAATTAGCGTTTTCGGAAAATCATATTTGTCGGAAATACTTTTGGTTATGTTTCCCAAAAAATCTCATGCCAGTGATAATCTGACTTTTATAAATCTTTTTATTGTGATAAAATGTCATGCTACTTTTATTAAATCAATTAATATGTTGAATGATTAAATTTTTTAATTTTTAGAAAACTTATGTAAACATTCCCAAAATAATTTATGAGACAAATTATTTTTAATCATTTGTAGAATTATACCATGATTTATAAACAAGAAAACTTCTTCAATAGAAAATGCTTTTAAGTTAAGTCAAAAACACTTCAATAGTTTATTATAGACTCTCATTACCTCTTAAATTATTTGTTTAAAAGAAAAAAAAGTAGGTTAAAAGATGTTTTAAAACGATATAAGTATAAAATTTTATTTGGACAAAATATGGTATATTTAGAACTCTCATTATTCTTTATTTAAAACATAATACATTTATAAAATATTAAAAAATTACATTCTCAAATTATTCATTATTCTTTATTTAAAACATAATACATTTATAAAATATTAAAAAATTACATTCTCAAATTATGACACAATCAATTACACAAACATTTCACTCTACTCGTTTATCGAGATATAGGCTACTCTATTCATTTATCGAGATGTAGACTCAGATATCTGTATCTGTCATGTAACTTCTAACTGTATCACATATCACACATCTCTAACATGAAATCATCAAATGTTATTGTATGATAGGATCAATCAATATGACTTTTTCTGACCGGTATGAACTGCCTTCGACCCTTATCACTTGGTGTTTTCATATATGATTTTAAACTACCAATAAATTCACGACATCTCCTTCTAAACGAATCTCAATAACAATGTACATCATAATAATCTTGACATGAGTATTTTCTTTCTTGAAAATACTATGTCTTGATTTCAACTGTAATATTTTAGCATTGCACCCATGCTGAATTTGTCTAACGCATAAGATGACCTCCAACACATTTATTATATAATTTCTAAAGGCCTAACATTTTTTTATCATATTCCAACTTTAATCAATACTACCATATAAACTCATCTTATCATATCACGTACAATTCATTTATCATCAAATTACCTCTTTAACATTAGAACAACATAATATATACAATTTTTAAGAAATGTAACATCTCTATACTTCTCAAATCAGTTCTCAATTCATCATTTTTGTTCCAATGATCATAGAATATCATAAAAATCAACATATCTTCTATTCTACATATTTCACAAGCATAAATTTCAAACTCATTTCTTAAATTTATATTGTCATTTCATTTACAATTCACCAATGAACATATTCAATCCTCAATCTATTATAATCAAATCTATAGAGGTTGATAATACAAAATTTCTAACATTATTATCCTATAAAGTTATATAAGATATTTAAAATTCAATTCAAACATGTAAGAAACTTGAACGTTAGTGACCAAGTCACCTTCACATACACGTCTCCAAACCTAGAGTTCTATTTGAAATTAAGACTGAGATTAATAACTTTCCTTACTTGAATAGAAATAAAGACACTTACAAAAGGGCTCCAATTTTGGAAATCACAGAAATAACTATAACTTGTATCAGATATATGTTATCAACTATCAGACTACACCACTAAGACATTAAATTAATAAAGACTTGTTCTGAAACATCAAATACTATACTACATGTAAGCACAACTCTTAAGGAGAAAATAATATAAAAAAACTTATTCTAAAAAGAATGGAGTAGAATTGAACTTAATCAAATCAAAATATGATTGAACACTGTTGTTATGTTAAACACCACAAGTCTAAAGATAGATTTTGATTATCAGTCTGATAATAATAAAAGTCAGAAATTTAAATAGAAGATAGAGAAGAAAAAGAGAAAGGTTTTTTAAAAAAATAAAATGATGATTATATTAAATTGAAACTTGAATAACTGATGTTTTTTTATTTATATAAGTTTATCATTTTAATAATAAAATATTCGTATGTTATTTTAATTATATTATTTTTCTTCTATTTTAAGGCTATTTTTTTTTAATTCATACCGTGACTCTTCTAAAATATTAATTATCCATTTTCATTAATTAAAAATATACAAATAATTAATTTAATTCATAATTATATAATTAATATGATAAATAGTCGGTCAATATAAGTATTAACATATTTTAATTTTAATATAATAAATAAAAAATATTCTTACAAATATTAATTTAATTTTACTAGTATTTAATTTTAATAATTATCATATATTTATTTAAAAAGTTAACATTAATATATTATTAACCTTGAATTTTTATACTAAAATTATAATCTTTTCTATTATAATAAAGATGAAATAGGTCAATATCTTTTTACTGAAAAGACTATTTATTTAGTTAAACAAATGGAAGTCACTCTTATAAAATATAAAATATACCTTAAATAACTATCCGTTTTCATTAATTAAAAAAACAATTAACTTAACCATAATTATATAATTAATGTTTATATTAATTATTTAATCGTAACGTGCATCTAACATTCCCATGATACACCTGTAAAATTAACAACTATGCTACCTTGAAAAAAAGTGAAATATATGATATTCATGAATATATAATAATAATAATATTTATAAAACAAGTAAATAATAATAACATTAATAATTGATATTACAAATCTAAATATATAGAGACATTGATAAACTAAGAATATTTAAAAATTACGGTAAAAATATAATTCATAATAATATCTATAATTTTCATATCAACTTTATTACCGTATATTATTATTGAGTTAGATACATATAATTATGAAAGAGTTTCTCAATGATATTCTTTTTTTTTTTTTTGTGAATTTAAAAGATTTTAACCTCTGTCATGACTCAATGAAAAATACACATATTGAACATGTTTACCAAAATTTAAACTTAACTTATTCACTCAGATTATTTTACAATCGATAAGGTAGTTCTTTGCATGTATTTAATTAATATTCATAGGTTCTTCAGAACTAAAAACAACTTTATTTAAGTGACTTGGATGATTTCAATATTCAAACTGAACTCGAACTAGATTAATTACCAACTAAGTGTAGTAATAGCCTCATACATTACTCCAACACGTTCTATTTTAATTTGTTAGTTGTCACCAATTATTGAATTATAAGCATTAAATAAAACATTCAAAATATACTAATATATCTATCTAGTCAAACTAAAATTATAAATATCAAAATTATTTAACCAACATAATCCAATAAAAGTATTTTTTTTAGCAATCCACTCAACATAATTTGTTTAGAAAACATCCAATTTTCTCATATCCAATTCCCTAATAAAATTTAATCCTCTAAACAATCTTTTGTAAATATCTTTTTATTTGACACATGATTGACTTTCCATTTTAATCTATTGAAGGAAATTCTCAAGTAAAATTATTTCTTAAACATGAACAATTTTAATATCTATTTAGAGAATTATGCAGACCTTTTACAATTTTACAAAGTAACATACCACTATTAATTTAAAACTCATAACAATTACTAAATATCAATTAACTTAAAAGGTTATACACTAACATATAAGTTAATAATTTACAGGTGTAACATCTCTTATTACATCGCCTAGAAATTATATCATGTATATAATCTGAAATTAATATATATGAAAGACATACACATTATGCGTAAAATATTACAAAATATATTTCTCTTCATAGAAATATTTTAGAAATTTTAAAATATGAAAAATTATCCATCGCAAACTCATAAAATATAAAATAAAAGAACACAACACAAAAACTAAAATAAGTTAAAATTTTAAAATATTCTCAATATAAATGAAACTTTCAATTAATATATATAATAAAAATTTATAATCTATCATTTATCATTATTTTACATCTAATAAACAAACAGTTAAGTGTCTGCAAATAACTCGTAAACAATATTGTTTATATAAAAAATTTATTGACTCACATACTCTTGATTATACTTTCGAAAGACTCATGCATTGAATCAGATTTAGAAGTTTATATATTTCATACTATCTTTCTAATTGTGAAATCTACACAGTCACTATGAAATCCAGATAGTACTATACACATGATATCAAATCATACTCATATGAGAGAGTTAATTCATATGACCTTTTCTGACTGACTCTTTTACAAAATTGCAATCATTCATATAAATTTCCTTTGACTCTCACTACCTGATCATTTTCATCTATATGATTCTAATATAATAGTAGAGTGTAGAGTCATGATACTTCCTTATTGATCAAATTAACAAACAATGCACATCCTAAATAATCTCAACATGATATTTTCTTTTCTGAAAATACTACCTCTTAATCACATTTTCACATAATTCATAACTTGTATCATATATCATCAAATGAATAATTGTCCATCTTAAGTTAAAAAGATTCATCACAAAATTACTAAATAATTGAATATGACACCCCATGAATGAATAAAAAAATTAAAACAGTAATTAAAAATTAATAAAATTTGAATATATCAATTCACTGCAGGTAGCTGGACTCAACAAGTGATACTTGACGCCATTCAAACTTGATAGCACCTCTAGCAAGTCACGCTCGACGCCAATGGAGTTGTGTTTGACTTGACTAAATTCGAGAGCAAACCTCTTAATTTGAGCCTAATATCAGGTGAATTGTGCCTAACGCCATGTGAATCTCAAGAGCAAAACATATCAACCCCGAAACATCTTTTAACTATACAAGTATAAATGCTCCCAACATTTTCAATCCACACATATACATGTATGATCACATTTGAGAACTTTTTTAACATAAAAAATCAACATGTAAATTACCAATTTATCAAATTCTACTTTCTTTTTATACTTTCACATTCAATCTCAATCAAACAATTTCAATTCATAAACAACAATCCTTACAAGAAAATTTTGGAACTCGTGATCACATCACCTTCTAACCTAAGATTCTATTTAAAAATAAAACCGACTTTCCGTATTAGAAGTATGAGTACTCAGAGCTCCAGCTCTAAATAAAAACAGGATCAATAATGATCTGAAAAAATCACTAAGATTATAAACTAACATGGACTAGTCATGAATCTATAAACACCACATGCTAGCACACATTTCAAAGTAAAAAAACTTAAAAATTGATTTAAAGGAAAAAGGAGCAAAAAAAACATTTTACTTTAATCAAACTTCTATGGGCTGGTTTACTCTACTCTCTGTTAGGAAGTCTAATTATAGTCTCTATTCGTGAGTCAAATGAAGGATGAAGTTAGAAATTAAAAAAAAAATAGAAGAAAACAATTTTCTTTTTGTAAAAATGATGATTATATTAAAAATAAAACTTGAATGATAAATTATTTTGTTTACATAAACTTTTCACTCTAATAATAAAATATTCAAATATCATTTTAATTATGTTACTTTTACTTTAATGTTATTTTCTAGTATGTTATTTTCTTGGTCCTTCCATTCTTCCCAATAAAATAGGTTTTCTCACAAATCCTAAACATATTTCGATTTAATTATATTTTTGCTCTAAAACTATTTTCTAAGTTTTATATAAGTACTCAGTCCACCAACATTTCACCTTTCTACTTCTCATAATCTAAAATAAATGCAAATGAATTTCTGAAACGGCTCAAAATAAATAAATAAAAAAATACTCAATCATACGAAATTCCCAAAATATAAACCTTCAACATGAAACTCAATTTATAGAAATAAGACCACAACCAACTAGTAAGATAACAAAAATCATATTTAAAAACAATATAATTTCCCCTACCTCAATTCTTATACTCTTTTAAAAGATTATACAAATAACATTATACATGTGATCTATATATAATTAATATCAATTAAAAATAAAATTAATATTTTTACAGCAATGAACAGTATTAATTAATACTGGGACTAGAAAAATATTAGAAATTTCAACCCATAAAAACTTGTCCCGTTTATGTGGGCGTTTACTTTTAAATTAACGAAAACAGAAATTCCAATTGAGATGCTGAGTGCAAGGAAGTTGTTTTCAAAGGTACGAGAAACTAGCCAAGAACTAAACTTGAAAAAAAAAGAAGATTCGCCTAAAATTAGATAAATAGATCAGTTCGGCGAATCTAACCAGAAATTGGCCTTAGAATCACTTTGACCACTATAAAAAAAAAAAAAAAAAATCTTTAGAATTAGAAGGAACTAATCAAAAGGATAACTAGTGAAAATGGCCGCAAAACTGATGTACATCACCAGTTATCTAAAAAATGTTTTTTTTAAAAGAAAATTAAATCTAAATTTTAGATAAATAAATGAGGCATATTTAATAGATTTAGAAATTAGTATAAATGATTTATTAATTATTATTATTTCTTATGAAATATAAGCTAATTTCTTATAAAATTATATTATATTGTTACTTATTTATTTATTGGATATGTAAACTTATTGTTCGTTGAATTATTGTATTTTGTTCAAATTTAAATATAAATAATTATAATATATTTAATTTTTAATATTTATTTAAATATTATGTGCACGGATTTAATGGTAATGAATGGTAATTATATCTTAAATTAAAAAGTTTATACATCAAATAAAAAATAATTTTATTCTTATTTTTTAAAATTATCATCTTTCTAAAACTCAAATCTTTAAATTCGTTTTAAGTTTTTTATGGTCTTTTGATTTTTTTAATGGAGTTAAAAATTGGGAGATAATTGATAATAGACCTAAATTAGCCAAATAAAAATTTGATTAGGATAATATTTTTGTTTTTTCGGCTTTCAAGTTTTTTTTTTTCTCTTTCTATCTATGATTAATTTAGAGAAAAAGAATCTGTATTAGTTTAAGTATACAGTAGTGTATTTATTGGTTAAGTTTAACTTTTTAATAATAATTTAGAAGAGTATCATTTGAAAATATATTTTTACATGAGTGACATTTATTTGGAGAAGATTTATGTTTGAGCATCTATTGAATACTTGAACTACCATTATTTCATACTAGAAATAATTATTATGACTTATTTCTTGTTAATTGTTATGATTTTTTCTTCTGCAAACTACCATATGAGTTTTTGAACTTTAAAAACCATTGTTTGAACAACTAGTTGAACATTTTAGTCCTACAACTAGTTTGAGCAATCAATTTATTGTTTGAACAAGAAATGTCAAAGATAACACATCAATACAATTTAATTAAAACTTTTTTTTTTCAACACGGTCAACTCAAAATAGATTTTTTTTAATTAATTGAAATTTCTAACTCGGCTTAATTGCAATATTCAACATCACAAACAACCAAATATTTCAAAAGTTGATCTGCATAAAAAATCAACAACATAAATCCTCAACTATCTTACCGAGGATTTTACTAACATAAACACAAGTTAATTAAATTAAAATAGTTGCTCTTACCTTAAACTTTTGTGCTCTTAAAAAAAAAAACCCAGAAAATAGAAAAAAGAATTAGATAAATCTTAATTTAGTATAAGAAAATTTGACTAAACACATCAGTACTAATCTATACTAACACAAGTTCTTCTTTTATAGTCAAATTATAAATGCCGCACAAAATCCCACCCTTGGAGAATAAACAAAATCAAAGTTTACAAAAATTTGAGAAAAAGTAAAAATTTACCTAGATAATTTTTCTTAATTAACTTATATTGACCTAAACAATCGTATTTTTAAGTATATGCTCTGAAAAAGAAAGAAGGAAAAACCATCTCAAAAATCTAGAAAAAATCAAAGTTGTTTAAATGTAGAAAAGAAAACGTTTTTATATCTTAAATTTTTTTCATCTATACTTACGAAAAAAATGTACTTATGTTGAAATTAATTATAATTTTTTTATTATAAATAGTAAATAAGAGAGTATAAGTACAATTAATAATTTTCTTCCTTTGAAGTAAAATTGGTAATTATAATTATTTTTTATTAGAAATTAATATTTTATTTTGAACAACATCTCTTTTAATATATCAATAATTTTATGAATATACGCACACACACATAATACACAATATTATCATAGATTAGTATCTAACTTAATACACAAGACACGTATTATGAGAAAAATCTAGGAGAAAGGGTTAGGGTAGGATTATACATTCAAAATTGAGTGTTTATAGTAGATTTCAGTGTATATTGTACTACAGGGTAGACCAATCACTCCAACCAATGCATAATTATATAATCCGCATGTGATGACCGGCCGAATAGATAATGAAAAGAACCCATATAGTCGACTGACCAAGTACTCTCCAGTACACCTCCACAATATTAATATACCTTACCCACAGATAATCATTGAACATGTGGCATTAACAAGGTAACCACATCACAACCATCAATAAAAACACTCTGTACAGTAGTTTATATAATATACTAGTAAGTTGGGTCTCCAGCCCATTCACTTGAAGGCCTATCCAAACCCTATAAAAGGAAAGGTAACCCCAAGCAACAAGGTATTATTACTCTTATCCTACTCACCCTGTATTACTCGGAGTCTTATTGACTTGAGTGTCAGAGTGCATGCAGGACCTGTTGGGGTGCAAACAAAGTCCCACATCACTCAAACAAGAGGTTGGACATGGGTTTATATACACATGGGTAGTCTTCATTGGTGAGAGGCCTTTTGGGAGGTGCCCAAGAGCAAAACCATGA
>Ga0099824_1006519_pt1 | contig 15973 bp, 5 predicted proteins | sample SiratrowhiteBW_FD_76837 | JGI IMG/M metagenome (GOLD analysis project Ga0099824, IMG submission 76837) | Root nodule microbial communities of legume samples collected from California, USA - Siratro white BW | ecosystem: Host-associated > Plants > Roots > Nodule | place: USA: California...
AAAAAAAAAATAAAATAAAAATTATTATAAATAAATAAAAATATATAAAAATATATATATATATATATTTTTGTTTTTTTATATTTTTTGGTTTTTTTTTTTTTTTTTTTTTTCACAAGAACGAAGAAACGAGGAAGATATTTATTTTATAAATTCATCTTTATATATCCACCCAAAATGGATTAATCCAAACTGTTGACTTTTGTAGCAAATCCAGCTTCGTGTACAACACATGAGTGGAAGCATGGAAGCAAACTGATCCTTAGTATTCATTTGTCTTCCTTCAATTGTAAGAAATTAAGCTAACCGGGTGAAACCCTATCATATATATTTTGATGATGCAAATTTCAAAATATTATCATTTGTCTTCACTCAACTCTCCTACGAACAAGGGTGCTAGCTAGGTCAAACCTTTCATCTCTTCCCAACTTTCTTGAACACCCCTCTCATAAATTCTAGCCTACTCTCTTCACACAATCCACTTCCTCTAACCACCAAAACCATGGCCACCCAATTCCTCATACCATTCCTTTTTATCTCCTGCTACGCCCTCACCATCTCAGGAGAAGAAAACACTGGTTTCGTGGGCTCATTAGACCCTAAGTCCTTAGAGAAGAACCATACACTTAGCCACTTCAGGTTCTATTGGCACGAATCCTTCAACGGAAGCAACCCCACCACGGTTCCAATCATTCCATCACTCCCAAAGTACAACACAACCACTTCCTTCGGTTCTGTGGCAGTCTTGGACAACGCGTTGACTGTAGGACCCGAGTCCAACTCGAAGGTTGTGGAAAGAGCCGAAGGGTTAGTTGCTTCTACGTCACAAAGGGAGTTTAACCTTTTGGTTATTATGACTTTTGCGTTGACCGAAGGGAAGTATAATGGTAGCACCATCACGTTCTTGGGGAGAAGCCCCATCCAGCAGAAGGTGAGGGAGATGCCAGTGATTGGAGGCAGTGGTGTGTTTAGATTTGCTACGGGGTATATTGATTCTACCACTATCTTCACTGATCCACAAACGAGGAATAATGTGGTTGAGTTCAACGTTTATGTTTATCATTAATTAGTTGTTGGGTTGAAGCATGTTGGTGTTTTCATTGTTGTTGTTGTTTAGTGGCTTTAGTGTATCAATATGTTTGGATGGAATAAAGCAGTTTTTTAGCCTATTTAGTTGGATCATCATTTTATTGGATACTTGGGATAATTATTAATGGAAGTAACTTGAATAATATACATGAGTTATATATTATATTAGGGTAAAATGTTTTTTTTTTTTTTAAGTCATAATGATAATTTAGGCTAAACAAAAATTATTACTAATTAATCTTTTTTTGTATCTTATGATCAAGTTTATTAAATTTATAGTCATTAAATTCTAATTAATAAAGTTCAATTTTCTACTAAAATATTTTCAAAGACTAATTTGATCTAAAGTTGTGGACTTTAATATCAATTTATCATTAAATTATTCAACAATAATTGTTCCAATACATTCTCTTAATAATTATTCATTTAGGACTGATTTAGAAGTTTCATTCTTTTAATAGTTAAATTGTTACTGTCATTTACTCAATTAAATTATTATTCTCTCATCTTCTCTTGTTTTTTTTTTCTTCTTTGTTTTTCATTTCTCTTTCTTTTATTATTTTTCACATTTATTATCATATGGTTCAGTTGTTTCCTTTTTCCTATCCTTCTCTTTCCTTTTGCTACTCACTCTAATTTTGGGGGTAGATGTTCAGCTTTTCCCTTATACAATTTAATTGAATTGAAATTATTTCTACCTGTACGTTTGATTTAAATTACTGTTCTATTCTTTTATTAATTATTGGTACAATTTTATTTAGGGAGAATGTGGGATGGTTTAGATAAGATTCAAAAGTGAAACAGACAGTTTATGGTATTTCGAAATTATTTTTGTTACTATTTCAGAAAATAAAGAAGAAAAAGTATATCTCAAATATATATTTTTTTATTAAAGAAGAACATATATTTCAATTCTATTTACAAAAGAACAATCTAAAACTTGCATAATAGAATTATTACAAATAAAAACACACAATCATTAGCTAATTTATCATTGTGAGTCTACCATCAAAATTAATTCACTAATGCTAAAATTTTTGAGAAATAATTCCAAACACTTCTTTTTGAAGAAAAATCAGAGAAAAACGTCACTCCACCCTATTAGTAGGTATACGAGGATCGCGATACATTGACACCGTTATATGTCATTACATCCATTTGACATTGTTAGGGGTTAAAACAAATAATTTTTTATTCACTTACATGTCTTACATTCATATCATTCATATCTGTTTTTCGTTTTCCATTTGGATTTCAAAAGTACTTGTTAGAAAACTACTTATCAAAATAGAGAAAATCACTTCAACTCTTTTAAAATAGCTTCACAATTTTCTAGAAGTACTTCCACTTTGATCTTGTTTGATCACAAATGGAAGAACATATTTTTTTACACAATATTAGAGTTGTATTTTTTTTTTCAAAATGAGAGCAACATAAATGCATGAGGTTCCAACTTTTTATATTTGTTACACGAGTTCAAAAGTCTTTATCAGCAAAATACATACCAGAACAGAAGAAACAACCTGAACGTGGATGTCATACATTTTAAAAAAGCTTCATAATTTATTGAAAGTACTTCCACTTTGACCTTGCTGGATCACAAAAGGAAGGAGACATGCTTCTTTCCATAACATTTTAACTGTATTTTTTAAAAATGAGAGAAAACATGAACACACGAGGTTCTTAGTTTTCATATCTGTTAGACAAGTTCAAGAAGTACTTATCAACAAACCACATATCAAAACAGAGGAAACCACCTGAATGCAATTGTCATACATTTTAAAAGAGTTTTATAAACTTTTGGAAGTACTTGTTGGATCACAAATGGAAGAACATACTTCTTTACACAATATTAGAGTTATATTTTTTTCAAAATGAGAGTAACATGAACGCATGAGGTTCCTACTTTTCATATTTGTAACATGAGTTCAAAAGTCTTTCTCAGCAAACAACATACCAAAACATAGGAAACTACCTGAATGTGAGTGTTATGCATTTAAAAGAGTTTCATAATTTTCTGGAAGTACTTCCACTTTAACCTTGTTGGATAACAAACGAAAGAATGTTCTTCTTTACATAACGTTATAACTATATTTTTTCAAAATGAAAGGAAACATGAATACACAAGGTTCCTACTTTTCATATATGTTAGACGAGTTCAAAAATATTTATCAGCAAACCACATACCAAAACAAAGGAAACTACCTAGATGTGAGTGTTATACATTTTAAAAGAGTTTCATAATTTTCTGAAAGTACTTCCACTTTGACTTTGTTGGATAACAAACGAAAGGACGTGATTCTTTACATAACATTATAACTATATATTTTTTTCAAAATGAAAGGAAACGTGAATACATGAGGTTCCTACTTTTCATATACGTTAGACAAGTTCAAAAATATTTATTAGCAAACCACATATTAAAACAGAGGAAATCACTTCGACGCAATTGCCATATATTTTAAGATAACTGCATAATTATGCGGGTCATATAATTTATTAAAATATTATTTTTTTTACCATGTCACAATGTCAAATGAAGTACCTTTAAAAGCGTTGTTAAAGTATCATTTTTCATGTGTACCAAAAGGTAGGAGTGACGTAAAAACAAGTGTCTATAGAAATTACTTTCAAAATTGAATAAGCAATCATTCATTTCATAAGTTGTACTGTTTGAGCTTTGATAGAGATACTCTTCCAGTTTGAACACTATATACTATACAACACCTTTAGAAATTATTTGAAAGAATAGGTCAAGAGTAAAATTCTCTCGATACATTTACAATTCAAAAAAAAAAAAGGTTGCAAAGCAATTTCTTGTCAACCAATTTTATAATCACTACAACAACTATCACTTTAGGCAACGCTAAATAAAACCACAGGTATAAAAGTGTTGTCTAAACATTGTAAAAGCAACAATTTTACAAGTGTGAATTAAAGACTATCAAAAGCCACAATTTTTTAACTGTTGATGTTGTAGGTAACATTTATGTACATGTTGCTTTTAAAAATGTGCTAAAAAATAAAAATCGTGGCCTTACCTCAAGTTAAAAAAGAAAGTTTGCTTTCCCTCTCTTACGAAAACTTTGCTTCTTCCCTTTATCGTCAAAATAGAAATTGGCTCCGCGACTCTCCCTCTCTCTTGCACATTCTCCTTGATTCACTATTCCTTCACTGTTTATCTTCGGATTTGTCAGTTCATCACCGTCGTTCTTCATGTCTTCCATCTTCGTCATTGGGTGTCATCTTCCAACTTCTCACGGTCCATCTTTCTATTCCTCATCTCTCTTGTTTTCTCATGGTTTTTCTTTTGATTAGGTTAGGTATTGTGTGTCACTATGTTACATTTTGAAGTTTTTTAGATTTAGGGTTCTTCTTTCTGTTAGGTTAGAAAGAGATAAATTGACCATAGAAGCTTAGGTCTCATATTCGTGATTCTTGGTGATTATTAGGGCTAAATTAGATATTATTGGGATTGAATGCACGACACCCGCTCTTATTCCCACAATGTGTTTTGTCAGCATTCAAATTCCTCCAACATCGAAGAAACAATTAGTTGACGATTGTAAGTTTATTACCCATCTCAACAAGGTAGCAAGATCATCTTGAATATATTAATATAATTTATGACGATTACTGAGTGCTTCATTTTCGTTAGGAGGAAGTGGATATTCATATTTAGTTACAGAACACACTTTTACTTTCAAAAAGTCATTTCCAAATTGTTGAATATATGTTTTTTCCTATGCAGCTCGTTAAACTTCCTTGTTCTCTTAATGTTTTTTTAGGTGACATCGTGGGTCAATGTGTTGTTGTTTTTCTTTCTCTCTCAGAATTTGTAATAAGCTTTTCTATTATGATGAATTATTACTTGAGTGTATGAAAGAATATGAAATTAAGTGAAAGAATATAATGAGTATTAAGTGAAAGAATGTGAAATTAAGTACACTTTGAAGAATGAGGCTCTATTTATAGGCTTTTGGGCCTAATCCAAGTTATTATCGTATGTGGATTGTTGAGCCTTGTAACAAAAATTGATTGTGGAGTGGTCCGTGCTATTTGAATTCTGTAGGTTGTTACCCGGATGTTGCGGGTAATGAGCATTGTATTTGATATTATTCTCATTTTTTCAATTAGATACTAAATCTCCATATCTTTAGGTGTTGGGTAATAATATACAAGCCCCCAAAGCTCGGAATTTGTTATAAAGGATGAATGAATTTAACGTTCAACTTGGTAGTTCAATGGCTTTTATATATGACCCTTTTAAGCCAAGCTTAAAATCTGCAGTTGTTTCTTGGTGACTAGTTATAAGTCAATTTTTTAGGAAATATACAAATCCCTATGAGCCTTAATGAAGGGTTTTGAAGTAATGATTGGTTTAGGGTTTCAAAGCATGATGTCAGCTAGGCGGCTGATGCTTCATCTGAAAACTACGACATTGCCCTAGGACATGATGTTTCACACTTAATGCATTTTGTTCACCTTTGCCAAATGAAACATTGGGACGCTAAGTTAAACGTTGCGTTTGAGCATTTTAACACTTCGTCTTCCCTTCATAAATATCATTGAAGGTGTTATCTACACTTTGTTATTCTTTATATTGCTTTGGCGGTGTCTTGTAGTTTTGAGTATTCTCTTCCTTTAAGCATTTTTATCTCCTTTTGTATAGGTAAGTCCTTCCTTAACAGCTTCTTCATCTTCCTTCCTCTAGTTCCCCCAATAGAGATAGCCCTTTAGTGAACAGGAAGGAGGTTATCCCTATTAGAGAGAACAATTCCTCGAGTCTCACTGACTCGTTCTCTACCGAAGAGGATGAGTTGAAAGAAAATTCTCCTTCTCCCCAAAATGTTGTCCTCATAGTGTTTCCCGCCACATCAACTGTAGTTGCTGAAATGGACGTCATTGCTTAAACGGTTGCCTCTATTGCATCAGAGAAGGTAAAAGCTATCGCTATCCCATTGAATAAGTGTAAAGTCCTTTCTCAAGTGACACAGGAGACACAAAAAAGGATAAGAAAGGATAAATTTAACCCTATTTCCAATCTTGAGCACCACTGGATGGCTAGGGAGGTAGTCACTTACGCTCTGTGTATACCTCGAGAGAAGAGGTTGAGGAGTTTGTCTCCTCTTTCATCATTTGCTCGGATTTTGTGTCTAAGTATATCTTGATGCGTGTTTGTTATGGCTCGAGCTGAGTTTACATGAAGGCTTCACCTAATCATGCATACTTTACCTTCCTATAGGAGTTCTTCTTCAATAAACTCGGTATCTTGTTACCCTTGTCTGCCTTTGAAGCCCAAATGCTTACGACGATGAATGTTACTCTCAGACAACTTTATTTGAATAGTTATGCCTTTTTGAAAGCATTCTAAGTACTTAGCCATCATCATGATATACCACCGACCATAAATAAATTTATGTATTTTTACCAACTCAAACACAATTTCAAGGTTGGTTGGGTTTCCTTGAATGGGGCTCAACATGGTCCTTTTGTTTATCCTATATACCTTGTTCTTCGAAAACTTTAATAGTAAATTCTTTAAGTTGATGTGTTTGCCGCATTACCCCTAAAATGCCTTTTCTTTTTTCAAAATTTTGTCCTAGATTTTCTCTATACTAGAAAAGGCCAAATAAATTTAAATCACATGTCGAGTATTTCCTTTCGATTGAGGAGATGACTGATGTAAGGATAATTAAACACCTTCCTTAACCTATAAGCAACAAAACACTTCTTAATGTGTCCCTTGTCAATGATTCTATTGCCCTTTTTTTGGACAAGATTTATTGTTTTCTCTATATCACATGCTATACTTGTTATTTTCTAACACACTTTTATTTAACATAGTGTTAACATCCGATTCTGTCCAAATAAATAAAATTTATTTATTTAAAAATGTGTGTATTTAATTAGTTTTAGAAAAAAAAGAACAATGATAAATTAAGAAAAAGGAGTTTTTAAATAAATATTACAAAATAAAAAATGATTTTCTCTTTGTAATGAAATTCAAATAATTAGTTTAGAGTTTTATTATTTCCTTTGTATCTTTAGAAAATATAAAAAATGGAGGAGTTAGGCCCAACCCATTATGTTTTAAAGAAGAAAAAGACAAAAATAACTAAGCTCAAAGCAAAATCCCTTCTCGCACCCCTATTTGTCCCTCTAGGCCCATTGCGCCGGAGTTACTCACTCTACCCCTTTTATTCCCTTCACGCAGCCCCTCTCTCCTTTAGGGCCAATGGGCCAAAGGTTCTCCTAACACTCTTTGTCTTTTTCATGCACCCTCATCTCTCATTTGGGCCAACATTCTAAATCACTTCTTACACCCTTCTCGTTTCCAGTTTTCACATCCCCGCTCTCTCACTCACCTTTTCAGAATGTCCTCGGTAATTTGTCGTACACTCAAACCTCTATACTTACTCTGCTCCATTCACCATAACCACTCCAAAACTGGAAAAAGTTGTTGTGTCCCCGTTTGCACTAGAACCACACCAAAAAAACTGGTGTGTCTTCCCTTTTGGTTGATTTCCTTGCCAAAAGATTTGTTGCTCGTGCACCCAATATATAATATACTCTCGTTCTAGTCATCTCTCTTCTACACAAGCCAAAATGTTACTCACAGAGCTTATTCCCACCTCTTCACAAACACATAGAAAAAGAAAGAAGAACAAAAAGGAAAGCAATAGAGAGGAAGAAGCGAGTGCTTCCAGGATCCCCGATAGTATCCCTCACCAGCAACGTCACCAGCTTCCTCCATCCTTGCCGCCTTCATCTCCGCACTCACATCTTCCAAAATCCAAGCCCTCCTCATCATTTCAAGTCTCACCCAAAATCCCTTCACTATTCTCATTATCGTCGCTGCTAGTAATCTGATTAAGGGGTTGGGATTTGTTTTGTCTTATGGGGTTTCTTTTGATGTTATGAAGTTTCTGATATTTTGATTTTGAAAGTGATTTGATTTTGTCCTTACTAATTACTTGATGATCAAATTCGTGAAAACGGAATGGTGTGAAAGTGTTTTAGTTTATTCTTTTTATGGCATAACGAAGGTTAACAAGCATGCATTGCCTAAATTCCTTTTAAGATAACATACAAACACAAAGAGAAGAACAAAAACGCCTGGCCCAAAATTTTATTATTTGCAACACCGCTTCTTCATATCTACACCACACCCAGTAACTTTGCTTTTCAGAAAACTTTTTTCTTAAATACACCCAAGTTTTTAAGAAATATGGGCTTTTTTAGCTGGCTCAACACCTTTGCTGTTTGCACCCCATTTTGCACTTTTTGCACCCATCACTTCATTAAACAAAAGAAAAAAAGTATAAGTCATCTTACCAATCCAAAATTGATAGAAGAATTTTATATGATATTATTGATATAATTTTAGATAAAAAGTAACTTTCTACACTTATAACTTGCTTAAGTATCAAGTTTTAGTAGTTTTTCTTAATAAATGATTATGAGAGACAATAGAAGGATTTTATATTAATTCAAATTTATTTTTGATGAAGTTTATTAGAAAAGTATTTGATAAGAAGAATTAGGATTAAAGCCTTGATGAAGTGAGAAAAAGAAGTAAATAAAGCCAAGCCTAAGTCAATCACATAGGCCCAATTTGAATAAAAACCCAAGAAGCAAAACGATGCTGACACCCAACACAAAAAAATGAGTTCGGCATAGATTGGGTCTAGTACTATAATAGTAACAAAATCCATTAGGCACTCAACGTGGTATGTAGAACTGGGGTGAGTTTAGGGTTTAGGGTGAGCGTCAAATTCTTGTTTTATTTAATAGACTTGTGAGGTTTAGGGTTAAACATCTTTGGATAGAATAAAGAACGAAATTGAATTTGGAATGCATCTCTAGGCTTTTTTGGAGTAATATTCTTATTCCATCATTCTTCTTGTAATTTTTGGTTTCCTTATGTATATGAGGAACTAAATTTCTTGTTGATAGGGTTAGGTTAAATCATTTCCGAATTCTCATGTAATCATATTTGTTCTTAATTATGTCCTGTTATAAATAATTTTCTTCAAATTTATTAGTTTATTAATTGTATGCTTATGCTTGTTGTGTGGATCCACAACTCAACTATTGACTCTTAAAAGTATTAGAAAATATCTTTTGAATCTATATCTGAATTAATTTATCGGATGAAAACTCGTGTTTAGGAATAAAGTGTGATTCCTTTGTCGTCATTAAGATCCTTGTATTATGCAAGATTCATCTATACAATTGATCAAGGAATTGACAGTTAGTACATGATCCCCAGGCTCATCTGTTGAGGAATCAAGTATGAGTAATTTCGTGGGTTGACATTGATGATTTTTAAAAAATAAGATAACTTTTGTAATAAATGAAGATTGGTGAGATCTAACCTTGATAAGTTCATCATATTATTGTTAAAACTTTTTAAGCCTTCATAGTTGATAAAACTTATCTTTTAATTTTCTCAATATTTTATCAAATCTTGAATTTGTTCTTAATATGAATTTATTATAATTGTTTAATTGTTTTATATTACACAAATCTTTTAGCAAGAACGATAATTTGATTACTTGCTACATTGCAACTTTTGCACTTGCCATCATTACAAATTTTGCTAATAAATATTCACCATTTGCACTACCATTTTTATTTTATACACCTTCGCACTTTTATTATTATTTTTTAAATTAGGCACATGCATTTGGCGCAGCTTTTTTTGCTGAATGTTCTGCATTTTTATAAATACATTACCACCGTATGCAATAAAAAAAAAAAACTTGTTAACATACAATTTTATTACAGCAATAGTATAAATAGTATAAATAGGAGAAAAATAACTCCAAGTCATATCTCAACAAATCCAATAGTACATTCAATCAATAAATGGTCAAAATTTGTTGCAGCAAGAAAAATTAGTAATAACAGTAAAAAGAAGGAGGCTTTCAAGGATTGTTGTGCAGTAAATTAAAATAAATTATTTAAAAATAATCAAAAAATTGGTTGACTCTCAAGTTCTTTTACAACAAATTCTTCGTTGGCTTTCTTAAGATTATAATCCTTCAATTCTCTTCACAAAGTTGAACTCAATCAAACAAGCGTCAATCAAATTCAATAGAATCTTATCAGCAAAACAAATGTCAAATGATATATTCAACATCTCACCTCGTCTTCAAGCATAAACTTAATAAGATGTATATTTTTTTTATCTCTTGAATAAGCTTACAAGAAATTGATTAAGAATAAGCGAATTTACCAAGAACTCTAATTATGGAAAAATAATTGAATTCTAAACAAGTATTAAAAAACAAATACTTTTCCGAAACATAGATTTAAAAAATACCAACAATAAAACACAACTATTACAAAGAATGTAAAAAAACAAAATTTTACTAAACAGAAACCTCAAAAGAATTCATTGTGAAATCATAATAGAATCAACCCAAAGGAGTTTAGTCTTCCATAATGAAAGCGCAAGAATTACAAAAGAGAATAAAAACCTTTAGTTTATGCTATGTAGTGGTATGATCGCCCTCCCTTCATACTTTCTCCAATCTCTATTTATAATCCCTTTTTCTCCATGAAATCAACTCAGATTTAGTTCTCAGATATTATTATTGCAATTATCAATTGTTTCCATTTTATCATATATTAACTTACAGATATCTATCTTCTTTCTATATTTGTAACAAGAGATATTGCAATATATTTGAAGGAGATTTGCTCTAAATCAACTAAGAATTTTAGAGGATTATTTTTGTAGAAAATTTGAAGAATATCTGTTTAGTAGATTTGATTAGATTTAGAACTCGTAGGATCTCTAAAAATAATTAGAAACAAGAAAAGTGAGAAAATATCCTTTAAAATCCAAGTTTAACCAATAATCTCAATTAAGATCCAATTAATCTTGATTGGGTAAATCTTATTTAAACAATGGATTTATCTTAATTACAGTCTAAGAAAGTCAAGGTTAAATATTCTAAGTGCGAATAAAAATATACTCGTCACTGGTGTTTAGAAATGCTTCCGCTCGAGCAGATGTACCAATGTGGAAGAGACTCTTACTTGAAGAAGAGATTGTTACGTATCTAAGTGTAAGTCTAAGTTCTGCATTATGTAGAAATAAGAAAGTTTAGCAACATATAAGAAAGAAGACTCACAAATCTATTTTGTTTAAGGTGTTGAGTTGAAGGTGGTGTCAATTCCTTATGTGGGTCTGACTTATGTTTTATTGTTATAAGATCTTTATGATATTTCTCCTCTCAATTTTCTCAGCACAAATAAGGTTTCACCGTCGTCCTAGAGCATCTTACCTATGTTCTATGTAATGTGTTTTTCTTAGAAGAAGGAACTTCAAATTATTCTTATTTCGTTAATCTGGTAAATAATTCATTTCAGGTCTAACATGGTTCATTGAGATATTGGACATCAATTGATTAGTTTTATGTTATTTTTTTTTTCCATTCACATCACACACGTAATATAATGGACAATCTCTTGTTAGAGTAGTTTGGTGAAACTAAATACAATACATTAACCTACATTGTTTACTGAAAAAATATGTTTGGTGGAGCTGAAATTTAGAAACTTTAATTGGTTGAATAATTAATGAGACTTTTGAAATGTTCTAAAACTAACAATATTATGATTTTTGAGGTGTTATAATAAATCATGAGTAGAGTAGTTGATTATAGCCACGACTGAACTTTCAAATGATGATTGTACGAGGAATTTAACTCAGGAAGACAACGTTGTAACTTCTCTACTAGCATGATATTAAACTTGATGGTAACGCACCAGCCTAGAAGAAACAACACCCCTTCTAAAGGCAACTCCTATTCCCACCTCAGGAGTTGATACAAATGAGTACAGATTAAATTGATGAAGCAAGAAGCTGCAAAATAAATATAAACGATCATTACATTAATAGAAGAAGGATTAAACCAGTTTCTTAGTAATGCAAAATAATAGGTGACCAGGCCCAATAACTAAAGAAAGAAAATCTGATAGTAACTGCAATAAGTGGGTAATATAGGTTGACAATTCTTAAAATATCGAGTGTTAATTACTTGTTTCTAATTCAAATCATATTTGTTATGTGTCTCTTACTTCAGTTTACATATTTTCACATATTAAAGAAGAAAAAATGCACAGGATAGTTTTAATTAAATTCATGTACTTTTATGTTCTACATCTCTGCCAAAACCTGCACCAGTACATTGTTTGCTCCCAAATAAAGCATGTATAAACAATAATTAACATCAGTGGTACAATAATCGAATGGCAGCAATAAGGTACAAGTCTATAAATCATTACAAATATTTCCACTTATATGAGCATAACATTATCTGAATATTTCTGTTTTGGTCATGTGATCAGGAAAGGAGCATATGTGAGAGGTTACTTTGTTTGGTCCTTGCTCAACGTCTTTGAGTGCAAATATGAGTTTTCAGTGAGTTTTGGACTTCACCACGTTGCTTATGCCACACTGAAGACAATGAGCCTAAGAATAAAGTAATGAATAGATTCTCAGCTAAATAATTTTGATATGCATATCACAATTTAAAGGACACATAATAGACAAAATAGGAACAATAATGATAGAGATGAAGCTCCAGCAACAAGATTACTACACAACACAAACAATAGTCCCTTCAATGCTAATAGTCCCTGATAGATTTACGATTGAAGACACAAATAATAACATTTCATAAAATTTCAACCTAAAAGCTTTTAAAGTTCACAAAAAAAAAAAAAAAAAAAACAGACCAACAAATTCCTGTAATAAAAACAATACACGAAATAAGCATGTCAGATAATAAGGTATCAAAAACTCACTTTCTGGGCAGCCTCAATTGTTGCAAACTCAACATGTCCAAATCATTTAAACATTCCATCCTCATCTGTAGCAAGACAAACATCAACAACCTCTCCACAATCCTTAAAGAAAATTTCCCTATACAATAAAACATCATATTACTAAATAAGTGAAAAAAACAAGCATTGGATGACAACACTCTATGCCATGTTCCCTACAAAAAGAGTATTCGAAGTACCACTTTCTGCATTTGGTGTAGTTGTGTTGGGCTACAAAAACTCCACAAATAACATCATAAACTGGCATTCAATGCATAAAAGAAAACAAGAGAAAATTAAGATTAAATAAATACAGTTTTCTTTCCAGATGAAGAAGCATCAACCATCAACATCCCTAGCCTATTTTGCAAGAATAAAGTAAATATTAACACAATAATAAAGCAGTACATAAGCAAATAGAGTGATGCTGCTTACTCTTTTTTGTGGAGTTTTGGAGGGTTCCTCCTTAAATTCTTCCTCACTGTCATAATCCTGAGGTATGATACGATATTTTCCTATGTTCTAACAACCATGAACTGCATAGTATTGCCATAAATCAGATCAGAGCAAGAAAAAATGTGTTATATGTACAACATCCTCCAATTGTTGCCAACATGACACAATCCTATTCTAGATTCAAATAATCACATTCAGTTAGTCATATAATATATAAATGATGCAGTAAGTTTTCGTGAAATCCAGAGCTCAAGTGTTCACAACAGTTTTAGGAAAATTTGTTCTTGCAGAATGTCTCCTAATTAGTATCTTCATATTTTCACCCTTTCTTTTCTGTTATGAAAACAACGACTAATGCTCATATGCATCTCGCAGGACCCACCGAAATAAACCCTTTGCAACATAAAGCAACTCCTTAAACAGTGGTGCTCTTTCATAGTAGTTCTTCAAATTCTAAGTATTTGAATTCAATGTTTTACACCTAATCACATAACCAACAATTCACAATGAACACACGACATTCCTTTCATAATATGAAATTGCCACTCTAGTGCTAAGTTGTGTGTATATCAAGTTACTTAATCGAATAATTTCTAATATTAGGAAAATTGCCAAAGCCGCACCAAAAGCTAGATCAGGTGAGAGGCCCTTAGGCACTCTAAAACTTACTAATAGATCCTTTTGTCTGCTAATACTTATTACAATCTCTAATTTGTCCGCATTATTTAATAAAAACTACAGAAAAATTACTAGTTTTTATCTATTTTTTACATAAAAACCTATAATAATTTAAAAAACCTAAAATGAGGATTTGTATTTTAAAAATAACGTGGACAATTAAAGACCATTATATGTATTAATCAATAAGGAAATAGACAACTTTAAGAGATCGTGTTATACCATTAATAATAAATTTATAATTTATGAACCAAACCCTAAATTATAATAAATTTGTAATTTATCTCACTTATACTTGTTTCATATTCTGCACTAATTTACTCTTATGAGATCAATAGTCTATGTACTTGTTTGATCCTTGTCGTTACAAAATCAAATTAAATGTAATTTTAGTATAGACCATTTAACAAGAACGAGATGATGTTACTGTGGTTAGGGTAAGTTAATCTCAAGTCATCTCCAATGAATTCAATAATTGTTGGTAGTGATGTTGATGAAGTAAAGTCAAGGAAAAGCTTGAAGAATTCTATGTTTAGAGTTAGAGTGTTGGTGTGCATTGATAATTCACTTACATGTATCACAAATCAATAACAAATGTTCTAAGAGGTTTTAAAAATTAAACTGGAACTAATTTGATATAAAATTGCACATAAAACTATTTCACTTATGCTTTTAAATGATTGTGTTTCAAAATTAATCAAGTGAAAATATGTTTAGTAAAATAAATCAACTTAGTCAGATTTTAATCGACTATTTTCACTAAAGCATGACTTTTTTTAATAAATATTTCAAAAACATTTGAAATAAGAAGAAAATGTGATTTTCAGGATTAAGGATTGAATAGAATAGAGAGAAAATTTCCACACATAACTAAGAGCAATTTCAAAGAGTTGAAGGTGGTTTTTATCAAAAGTATTCAAGAAAGAAGTTCTTGGATCTATTTCTTTGATCCATGGTAGAATTGCATTGTGATGCATCATTTTTTAGTCAGGGAAGTCTTCTCCAACTTCATTTGAACCAATATCTCTCATACTTGGTTGCAAACTTGTGTGAATATTTATTAGGTTTTAGTCTATATCTGAATAGGGTTTCCAATTATAAAGGTGCAACTGGGTGTTACACATATTCTTAGTGAATCTTGCAGAGAGCAAGATTGAGTCTTGATTATATAGTATGTACAATTCATTTGTGTTAGTGGAATTCTTTGCAAGTTTGCAAAGAAAACTAAATGTAGCTCTTGAGGAATAATGAACTAGTATAAAATTCTTGTGTTCTTTCTCTCTACTCTCTTATCTTGATTCATTTTTATACTACAAGAAAAACTCAATTTACCCACGGATTATTACCCACGGATCTGTATCCGTAGGTAAATTCAGCATTATCCATGGATTATTGCCTACGGATCTGTATTTGTAGGTATTACCCACGGATTTAAGTCCGTAGGTATTATCCATGAACATAGGTTCGTAAATATTACCCACGGACACAGATCCGTAGGTATTACCCACGGATATTGGTCTATAGGTATTACCCACGAACTATTTATGTGGGTAATACCTACAGACCTATGTCCGTAGGTAATACCTACAAACTTATGTCTGTGGGTAATACTTAAAAACTTATATTTATGGATAAAATTACTATTATCTCTTATTAATGATGTTCATATTGATTTATTAATAATAAAATTGGTAAAGGTGAATAATATTAACAATATTAATATTTTTATTGATATTATTAATATTATAACTAATATTATTGTATTTTTAACACTTTTATTATTATTATTATTATTATTATTATTATTAAATTTTTATTACTATTATTAATATTATTATTAGTTTTATTAATATTATTATTATCATTGATATTATTAATAATATTATCATTATTATTATTAATATTA
>Ga0099824_1006520_pt1 | contig 15970 bp, 4 predicted proteins | sample SiratrowhiteBW_FD_76837 | JGI IMG/M metagenome (GOLD analysis project Ga0099824, IMG submission 76837) | Root nodule microbial communities of legume samples collected from California, USA - Siratro white BW | ecosystem: Host-associated > Plants > Roots > Nodule | place: USA: California...
GATATTTCTTGGAGGCTCCCCTGTGTCATGGAAAACGAAAAAGCAAAATGTTGTTTCTCGTTCATCTGCAGAAGCAGAATATCGATCCATGGCCATGACCACTTGTGAATTAAAGTGGATAAATTCCATCCTCTCTAGTTTCGGTTTTCCTCATACACAATCCATGCTGCTTCACTGTGATAGTCAATCCGCTCTTCATATCTCCCAAAATCCAGTTTTTCACGAAAGAACCAAGCACATTGAAGTAGATTGCCATTATGTCCGCGATGAAATTACTACGGGTAATCTCCGTGCCCTCTATGTCTCCACCAATGAGCAACTTGCCGATATTTTCACGAAGGCATTGGGACCCGACAATGCGAACATCTTCTCCGCAAGCTGGGCATTCGGGACCTTCATGCTCCACCTTGAGGGGGGGTATTGGAAATATCTCCTATAATCTTGCATATATCATCTCCTGTAATCATGTATATCATAATATTCGGAAGGCTTAGTTGTTTAGTTGTTGCTTTGATATACAGCCTGGACTAGCGTAAGTTTAGGAAACAACCTTATTGTTTTGATATATAGTTGGTAGGCTAGCGTAAGTTTAGGAAACAACCTTCAATACTTCTCGGTATATATTATAACAGTTTTGGCTGAGAAATACGACAGAGTATTTTGGTAATAATCATGAATCAGAAAGTCTTTTTGAATTATAAATTAATTAGACTTAAAATGATATTGCTTTTCTAGATAGAAGTAGACCCTTTAATGTAAGAAGAGCAGTTGTATTGTTATCAATCCAACACATTTTTTTTTAAAGGTAGTTTTTTTTATATCATATGCTTAATTAATTCCTCTAATTAAAGTTGATTTTTAAATTATCAACTGAAAACTTTGTCATCCCAACATGTCCCACTAATCCCACTAATTTCACGCTGATGCGAAAGATACTCGCAAAATCACATAAATAATCACAATAATTCAACTGGAAAATAGTAATGCTAATTAACTCGCACTCACCTATGTTAAGGAGGAAACCTAGGTTTTGTCATCACTAAACAGAGTCATATGTTTAGGTCGCAACCTTTTCGTTGAGCTTTGACTTAGGTGCTACTAGGTTTACTTTAGGCATCATAATATTTTCTTTGGCAGTTGATTTTGGACCATTTAATTAAGAATATAGTTCTGTGTTTAGATTGTTATTTTAGTGTGTGTTTGAAATTAAATTATAATTTTTCTTAATTAATGTCTTCTTTCAACAGGTACTATAACTTCTTCATTAAGGAAGTACAAATTGATATTTGTTTGTTTTGAAATGACAATTCAAAAATATCTTTCCAAGATAAAAAATTTGTTAGTATTGTCTAAAACACGGATTACAGAAATAAAAATATTGACAAAAGAAAAAAAAATACAAACTGTAATCCAAAAATATCCTCTATATTATTTACTTATTTTAATGTTTTCATATCTTAAAAAATAAAATGAAAGAGATGGAAAATGATATCTCCTCTCTTTAACGATTAAGTTAATTCCCTTTAAAACAAATGGCATTGGTTCCTTCCCTTGTAATACAAAAAAATTAGGAGTAGCTATCAAAAGAAAGTTACTGAAAAACTATATGAAGACACGTTAATGTCTAATGGATTTTTACTTGTACCAAATAATTTTTTTTTTAATATTTTTCAAGACTAAAAGACAAATAAAATGAATTGAGTACGAAAAATTTTTAAACTAATAGGTAATAATATTTCTTGGTGGGATAAATTTTATACACATAGCAATCATATTTTGATATTATTTAACAACCATATCATAAATATCAAATTTTTAAAAAGAGTGTCACAGTTAGACATTATTATGTCAACATTTATTATTTTGATAAATGGATATTATATGTTAAATTTGATATATTTATAAGTACTTATAATTGGAATTTTGATTAGTAAGCTGTAATATATACTAAACATTATTAAATGAAACAAATCTCTTATTCAATTCCTCTAATGATTGATATCAACTCTCTTCTGCTATGCCAAACCATTGTGATATTTATATTTTATAGTTAATCATAATTGGTAGTTAATAAAGGAAACTATTTTTATTGATATTTCTACTAGCAGAAGCAATTAATTAAAGCATTCCTATATTTCCCAGACAGTGACAAGAAAGAGAGAAAAGAAAGGTGAAGCAACAGAGTTCAGAAATAAGGTAAAGTAATAAATAGAGTTGTCTGAGTTGATGAAATCCATCAGAATTGTGATCACTAGCTGGCAACCAAAAAATATGTGGTGGTTTTCTCTAACTTATATATAGTATATATCAACATGGGACCCTACCCTGCACAGCCTTGTAACTATCTCACCACAACAAAGTATCACCCAAATTTCAAGTCACTCATCAAAATCAACAACATTATTACAGATTCCATGCCCATGTATTATTGATTCCTGAAAACAGAGTTAACTTGCACATTCACCTTTTCCATTTTAAGATAAAATTCAAGAAGTTGGATCTGCTTCCCAAAATATGTTACCAGAATGAAAGATCCGTTGTGAAAGGATTATCTTACTCTTGATTATCAAAAAAATTATGTTTAAAAAAATCTTTCAATTGTTAGTTCTAAGTATATTTTTGGTTTGCACAAAATATCTCAGCCATGTGGTTAGTTTATACCACAAAGAACAAATTTCATCTGTGGAAAATAGTTGGATTAACTGTCAAATTATTTATTTAAATAAATTTCTACAGGTTTAATTATTTTTTATAATAAATTATAGTTAGGATTAATTTTGAAGTAAATCTAATGAAAATTATTTTAATATGATTAAATTCTTTTGATTAAAAGAAAATACGAGAAAAAAATGATATGTAGTTAAAAGAGAAAACAATTGTTTAAAACTATATTTTATCTTCACAATTTATCTTCCACAATTTTATTTATATTTTTTAAACTATCACATTTCTGCCTCACATCATAAATTATCTATTATTTATTATATGACTATTATTATATTTTTTATTTATTTTTCACTAGTAACAAGAAAGTAGTTAACTTGACCTGAAAATTTGTTCTCCAGTACTGTGAGAAAGTGCTTAACTAAGAAGCAACCGAAGATTGAGGCTTTTGACTTTAATTTGAATGCAAAGAATTAAAAAAAGTATTTTTTTAAGGACCCTGGAAGGAAAGTGCAAAATCTTCAATTCTTTACTCATCTTAATATCCTAATACACGCGTCATCTTTTCTAAAAATATGATAACTACAAATATACCTCAAGATAATGGTGATGGTTAAAATAGAATTAAGATAACTGTAACCAGTCAAAAATATGAATAAGATAACAATGACCGTTTAAAATGAAATTAAGATAAGAGTGACAGTAAAAAATACATTAAGATAACGGTGATTGATTAAAATAGATTAGGATAATAGTAATTGGTTAAAACAAATAAGATAACAATGAACGTTTAAAATGAAATTAAGATAAAGGTGACCGTCAAAAATATATTAAGATGTTAAAATAGAATTAGGATAATAGTAACTGGCTAAAATAGAATTAAGATAATTGTAACCGTCAAAAATACCAATAAGATAACAATAACCGTTTAGAATAAGATAACAATAACCGTTTAGAATGAAATTAAGATAAAGGTGACAGTCAAAGATACGTTAAGATAATAACGGTGATTGAATAAAATAAAATTAAGATAACAGGACAATTGATTCCTGTATGATATAAATTCTTCTTGCACTTAACAAATTATTAATATCCTTGTTATTTTTATTTTTAAATTTATTTATTAAATAATTATTTTTCTCTCACACATTCACGCTCTACATAAATGTAACCAAATTAAAAAAAAAGTTAACTTTTTTTTCTCTCTCTTATCTTAAACGAGATCATTTTTAAATTTAAATTAATAAAATCAGAATTTTTATTCTATTTTTTTTAGTTTCTCTCTACTCACCTTCTTTTATTTTTCTTCTATTACATTACTTTCTTCTATCATATTATTTATTTTCGCTTCACCTTCTTTTATTCTTCTTCTATTACATTACTTTCTTCTATCATATTATTTATTTTCGTTTCATCAATAAATATTAAAAAAAATATGTTATAAAAAAACAAAATCGCATTACATTATAAAAAAAGTTTGCAAAATAAATAAAGAAAATAATTTGATAGGAAAATAACATAAAATCATAAAAGATTATTTGTTATAAAAGAAAGAATGAATAAAAGAAGATGAAAATAATAATATATAAATACTAAAGATAATTTCAATATTTTAGAAAATTATAAATACATTGTTTTCTCTTCCCAATATAAACTTTTTTTCAATTAATTATACCTTACTGATGTTACATATCTTAAAGTATTGTATTAATAAATAAAATGATAACATACTAATTATGGTTATAACAAAATTTATTTTTTTTACATACTAATTTAAAACTAAAGAAGGTATGTACGAGAGAGAAAAAGAGAAAAAAAACAAAAAATAAATTTTACTCTATTCATTTAAAATTAAAAGAGATATACATGAAGGAGAAAAAGAAATACGTAAATCTAGCGCGTGATTCACCTCTAAATATGAAAGAGAAAAAAATGATTTATTTAATAAATTTAAAAATAAAAACAAAGATATTATTGTAAAATTAATAATTTGTTAATTGCAAGAAGCAAATTGTATCGTATAACAGTAATCGGCTAAAATAGGATTAAGATAAATGTGACCGTAAAACACACAACCGCTTAAAATGAAATTAAGATAACGGTGATAAGATTATAATAACGTGACCGTCAAAAATAGGATGACCGTCTAATGAAATTAAGATAACGTGAAGGTAAAAAATATGATAACGGGTGAAGACAGATAGTGTCTAAAAAAATTAGAAAAATATTTACAACTTATATTTATTTATTTCTTATATACATTTTTAGAAAAGAACATCTCTACAATTGAAATCAAATAAAATGTTATCAACCTAAATGATTTTATTTCTATTTTTTTTTTCTCTTCTTTCCTCATAAAGTGGAAAATAGGTTCATCATCTTTCTTTCCCGCAACTGATCTTGAGTGTGTCATCAATTCCTTCTATGATATATGAAAAGTTATTAAATCATGAACCATTTTGTTTAATTTTTTTCATTCTTCGAATCAAATCAAATCAATTATTTCTTTCAAAATTTTAATAATCATAGTTATAGAGTTAGATATTATCTCTTACATTTTAATAGAGTACTTGCAGTGACAGAACATTTTCATTCTAAAATTAGTCAGTATTTATAGTGAATGAGCACTTTTTTTTTTCTAAATTAGTCTAATACTTTCAATCTGTCACAGAGTAACCTTTGAAATATAATATGAATATGAGTATAATGTGAATTTAATTGAAAAACATGTGCATTGAGTTCCATAATAAAGAGTAGTAAGATGTGTGGGTAATTTCTAAGCATATAGAAAATAGGGATGATACGTTGACACTGAGCACAATAATTTACCTTCATTTGACATAAAACAAATAATATTATTTTTTCTTTCACCAGTGACAAGAAAGTGGTTAACTCAGTGGTTAACTTGACCTGCAAATTTGCTCTCCGGTACTGTGAGAAAGTGCTTAACTAAGAAGCAACCAAGGATTGAGGCTTTTGACTTTAATTTGAATACAAAGAATTAAAAAAATATTTTTTTAAGGACCCTGGAAGGAAAGTGTAAAATCTTCTGCATAATTCTTTGCTCATCTTAATATCCTAATACACGCGTCATCTTTTCCAAAAATACGATAACGGGACCGTGAAAGATACATTAAGATAACGGTGATTTGTTAAAATATAATTAAGATAACAATAACAGGCTAAAATAGGATTAAGATAACTGTAACTGTCAAAAATATTAAGATAACAATGACCGTTTAACGGTGACTGTTAAAGATACATTAAGATAACGATGATTAACTAGAATAAAATTAAGATAACAATGACCGTCTATGAAATTAAGATAACAGTGACACAATTACGATAACGGTAACCGACAAAAATAGGATAACGTAGAAAATATGATAACCGGTAAGGACAGATAGTGTCTAAAAAAAATTAAAAAATATTTACAACTTATATTTGTTTATTTCTTATATACATTTTTAGAAAAGAGCATCTCTACGATTGAAATCAAATAAAATGTTATCAAACTAAATGATTTTATTTCTATTTTTTTCTCTTCCTTCCTTAGAAAGTGGAAAATAGGTTCATCATCTTCCTTTCCCGCAACTGATCTTGAGTGTGTGTCATCAATTCCTTCTATGATATATGAAAAATTATTAAATCATGAACCATTTTGTTTTATTTTTTTCATTCTTCGAATCAAATTAAATCAATTATTTCTTTCAAAATTTTAATAATCATAGTTATAGAGTTAGATATTATCACTTACATTTTAATAAAGTACTTGCAGTGACAGAATATTTTCATTCTAAAATTAGTCAGTATTTGTAGTGAACGAACACTTTTTTTTCTTTTTCTAAATTAGTCTTTAATTTCATGAATACCTGATACTTTCAATTTGTCACAGTATAAAAATTATTCAAAGTTTGTGATCGATGTTATCTATGTTATATAATTGCATACTTGTCCTTTGAAATATAATATGAATATGAGTATAATGTGAATTTAATTGAAAAAAAAATGTGTATTGAGTTCCATAATAAAGAAGAGTACTAGGATGTGTGGGTAATTTCTAAGCATATAGAAAAGAGGGATGATACGCTTTGACACTGAGCACAATAATTTACCTTCATTTGACATAAAAAAATAATATTTTTTTATTAAAATATAACATTTTATTATAAAAATCAAGGGTGAGATGGGTGTAATTAAAGTAGATTAATTCTATGGAAAATCTATAAGGTTTCATCCCAACTAAATCTAGGCAACAGGAAAAAATAAAATAAAATAGATAAGAAATAAAATGATAATAAAAGTTATATTTGAAGAAAAAAATATATAAAATAAATGTAACTAAATAAGAAATAAAGTAAAACAGCTAACATATTGGATTAATTTTAAATTTATTTTTTCTCTCATTTATTTCTTGAACATAATACATTAATTCACATGTAAGTTGGGCTTGTACTATTTTGGGTTTTCGTCAACATTTTTGTTTATTTTGGTATCTCTCCTTCAAACCTTTTCAGCCAGTCTCTCTCTAATGTCAACCTCCTTCAAACCGATCCATATTACCTTGATGGGCTTTTCCACAAAAAGCCACAAATAACTTTTGCTTTCATAGGCCCAAATCTAACATCAAACAGAATAGTATTCCTACACACTGGGAAAAAAAAAAGGAAACAAAGACAATTAAGAGTTAAAGACTGTTAAGAGTTTATTTATTTGTTCATATTACAGTGAACACTAATGAAGAAAGTTGAAAGCAGTTGGGATAATGTCACTTAGTCTTGGTCCTATTTAGGTTACACAATTAGAATGATCAATAGATTTAATCTGTTAGTTAAAAAAAGTCTAAAAAACCTATTTAGAAAAATAACAACAGATTATCTTAAATTAAAGTAGATCTTTTCTCTCATGATTAGACTAAATTCATTCATAAGCTTATGAACTAACTTATTTTATAAAAATAATAGTTTTATTTAAAAAGTCATTTAAACATATACATATATTATATTTTATACGTCAAATTATTATATTTAAAATGAAAATTAATCATTAATATGATTATAATTTTAAAAAATATTCATTTTATTTTAAGCTTTTTATATTTTATATTTTATAGTTTATATTTTAAGACAAATCAAAATGATAAGATGGTTAACCATTAGACAGAGGAATTAATATTGTAAATAACTAAATAATAAAGGAATTTAAGGTTTATAAATAGGTAAAGCTTTTAAAAGTAGAAATATAAATGACTAATAAGGTGAGAGTGTGATCTTTGTAATACTTACATACAAGAAATAATTTAGTGTGCGTCAGTTTAATTCTTAGAGTCTTGTGTATGACATTTCAAATATGAAAAGAATGAGAGTTATCTAAATTTATTTCAATTTAAACACTGATGAAAGATTTGGATTTACTTTAATCCATAGTGAAACCAAATATATTGTTAATATGAAGAACTATGAATTGTAGGACTGTCTTAGCATTTTTGGAAATTATATTCTAACAATGAAAATTGGATCCTGCCATATTTGGGAAGCAAACAAATAAATAAATAACTTGTGCAAATTTGTGGATTGTGAAGAACCCTCAATAATTGAAGGTGTAGTGCAGAGTATGCTTGCACTAGATATTCTACATGACAGGTGAATTGGCACACGAACACGAAAGCCAAAGAGATATTGATGTTGCCATCTGTGGCCAGGATGTGGTTAGCCACAAACCAGTTTTACAGAAAGTGGTTTGGAATTAAGCAGTAGCGCTTCTAGGAATTGGAAGTTTCTCACTTGCAAAACAAAAGGGTTGTCTTGAGATAACGTTTTCAAGTGTGTTCAAAGGGCTAGAAGACATGGCCAAACATATAAGGTGCTCCTTAACTTAGCTGTCCATGTCTCATTGTACGGACAGTAACTAAGTAAGCAACTTTCAACTTCAATTCATTGCATTAGTGGTGCCACTTTATTACTACTTACACGCACATGATCCTGTTAGTCTTCCCTTGCGTCAATGACTTCTGAGAGGGAGAACTCAACAAGGTCTTAAGAAATAAATTAAAAGTAAACAAAATGGTGGCAAATGTCAAAGGTTATCTTGGGGCATCTTTTTCTACATTTAATCTTTGCTCCTGTCCCTTTCTTCGGCATGAGTGAAGGAAATTATTCACTTACATAGTTTTATAGGGTGAACAACATTAGCCACCATGGTGTCCGTAAAATTAAAACTTGCTTCCATGGGAAATTCTCAAGCTCAGGCTATTATTTATGGAAGTGAGATGAAATAAAGTGATCCTTGGATAGGGTAAAGTTCTGGCTGCACAGGTTTGGTGTCATATTTAGTACTCTAAAAAGATAGTGTTTTGTGGTTGGAGAAGAATAGGAGATGGTAAAGGGTGAGATGAAAGAGATTCGGTAAATTGTGTGTAGGCAAAGTAACTAAAAGTGAGTCCCAATGAAAAAATAAAGTGATACTTCCCGTGCAGTGGTAAACATCTGTGATGGCATAGAAATGGAAATTCATGCACCATTGCATTGCAGTCAACTGTAGAGAAAAAGAAAGAAAGAACAAAGCAGAGCAATCCTTATTGTTTTGCAATTATATTCCATCCACACAGGAGAAGGTAAAAGACAGATGAGTTTGGCTCACAATAAAAATTACCAAAATGAAATGTTGTTGTTACAGACCTGACCTATATACAAGAGCAAAATTAATCTGTGGTTTCACACACCTGTACTGAGAACAGAAATAAATCCATTGGATCCCTCTTAAATATTTCATTATATCAAATCCTGATGCTATTATATATGTCCAAAGGCTGCTGTTAGTTTCTGGATGTCCTTGGAAAAGATGGTAGAAGTTTGGGACTGGTGTTGCTCCTTGGAACCAGGCATTATGGATCCTAAAGTGTTATCAGGTACCAAATGGGTGGCTGGCCTAATCTGGTTGCACAGTGATTCAGGAGCTGCCAGCATCAACATTGGATTTTGGAGGTACTCAGACCACTTGGCTTCTTCTGTCAGTCCCCAGGAAGAGAGGACGCTGTTCTTGCTACTTGTCAACTCTCTGCTGCCATCACTTGTGTTGCTGCCATTGCTGTTGTTGGAGGCACTGGAATCCCAGTAATTTGGTCCATTCAAAGTAAAAGAAGGTGTTGAAATATCTTCTGAAGGGACAGCAAGTGATGGCTTGTAGCAAAAAGAAGTGCCAGGGAGAAATGAGGTTGTTGTAGGTGGAAGAATGGACATAACATTGGAAGTAAACTCAGAGTTTATATCAGAGGGTCTTGCAGTTGGACTGAACCAATGGCTAGAGTTTGAATTGGTTGGAAGATTGTCAGTCATTGGAAGAGGATAGTTTCCCATCAAATCTGAGGGTTGGCAACTAGTGGTGTAGCTATCTAGGAACAAGTCTTTGTTGGAACAATTGGCTATCAAATTGGTGTCGTTTTTGGTGTTAATCTTGGAACTGCAGGAACCTTCCATCTCATAGGCTTTGGGGGCAATCGAAGATGCTCTCTGCTCATAGGACCCTTCATCTGACTTGAAGCTCTCAGAATTCAAAAGGTTCAATTCATTGGATAATTCTTGACTCCTTGTTTTCTCCTCCTCACCATTCTCAACCTCTGACAGTGGCTTATGCGTCACAGGATTTATACCTCTTTGCCTCAGCTTCTTCTTTAGGCAAGAATTCCACAGATTCTTGATTTCATTGTCAGTCCTCCCAGGCAATTGTGCCGCAATTTGAGACCATCTGAGAAAAGAAAGAATGTCCATGTCAAGAAATCTAGGATTGAAGAGTTTTCTTTACTTAAGACATGAAGAAAAAGGGAAGAGTTTAATCATGAAAAGAAGGAATGGATTTACCTGTTCCCTAACACTGCATGAAGTTCAATGATAAGATTTTCCTCCTCTAGTGAAAATGTACCTCTCTTCAAATCAGGCCTCAAGTAATTGATCCACCGAAGCCTGCAGCTCTTGCCGCACCTCTGCAAACCTGCCAATAAAGGACATTGACAGGGAAATGAACAACAAATTCTTGCACTGATTTTATGGTAGATGGGGTTGTAGAGTGTTGGAGTACCTGCTTGCTTAGGAACGGAGCTCCAACAACCATGACCATACTTAGTAATATGCCTGAGAAGTTTTTCATCCTCCTCTGGTGACCAAAGACCCTTCCTAAGTTTCTGCTTGTAACAGCAGGAATGCCTTCCCATTTGTAGTTTTTGGTAGCTTCTCACCCCACCAACACTGAGGGGTGAACCTTGAATTGAACTTGAATTGAAGTTGTGTGTAGGTGTAGGTGAAATGTCAGCAGGAGTGGCACTGAGCCAGACTGTGATAGAGAGAATATGAGAGCGAGAGAGATTATGTGAATTGAATACAGGAAAATGAAGTGGCAGCTAAGAAAAGGAGTTGAATTAATATAAGAGGGAGGCCCCAAAGACACGTCATAATCAGTACTCACTAGTAAGGTTCCTTCTATTTCTTTCTTTTTTTCTCTTCAAAGTATGTGTACGTATGAGATGGATTTGGAGCCAGGGAAGCTTCATTTTAGCTTCATCACAAAATCAGAAAAATGGGGTTAAGAAACAGTATACTGATAACACGTGTATGGTTTACAGATAATTGTGCAGTTTAAATATGTACTAGATGTTTAATATCTAAATCAGTGTATAGAAAAATATTTATGAAAAAAAATTTGTCTTCTTAAAAAAATCTGAATATTTTAAAAGAGTAGTTTTTAGCTTTGAATTAAAGTAATTTGGGCTTACCAAAACAACAGTGTAGCATGTCTTATCCGAGGTATGAGTTGTGAATGTTGATGTCTGTTTTAGGAAGGTGGGGCAATTTCAGTGGTAGTATTATGAAGGCAAAGACTTAGCTTACTACAAGCCATGCTTGTAAATGAAGCATGAAAATTGAAACTCCAAAAGTTATAGGAGGAAGGAACGGAATGAGAACAAGTTACAATGCAAGTTCTCTTGCTATGCTAAGGTACATAATACAAACAGTGTGAGTGTTGACTAATCCTACAACGTAGCACCATTATGGACCCCTCCAGAAAAAAAATAAAAATTGCAATTGTAATAAATGTAACAAACAAAAGGATCAGGGCAAATTACCTCTCCACAAACTACAATTTGTGTGTAGCATGTGTTCATGAACCAGATTCGTGCTCAACTCAATGCAGATCCACTGGTCTCACCAATATTCTGTCTTCTCAGGAAGGATCAGGGTGATTCTCACTGTCTCTGTATATTATCAAGACTTTTCTTTTTCCACTTTAAGAACAAGTCTCACTCTGAATAGTTAGTATGATGATTTATGAAATAAGATTGAATGAATCTCAGATTTAATCTAAATTCATTGATAAAAAGAGGAAAGAACAGCATTTTTTTGTTTTATTTGTTGAATACAGTCAATGATGGTTAAACGCATTTAAATTAGAAAAAGTTTAATCCATGATGTAATGGACCATAAATAACGAATTCGAAACTAGAAGACAGAAAGAAATTTGGAAAATATTGTATTAGTATCTTATCTCATAGTAACCATTTTGAATGTTATAGGGTTTTATATAATTTTACTTAATAAAGCAATTTTTTTTCATTTATTAGCGTGCCACTTTTAAGTAAAATTTTAATCATAGACAAAGTGCAATAGTCTATATTAATTTGTCAATGGCTTTATTAAAAATTTAATAACTCCACAACCATCCCATCCGCACGTATGCAATTTTTGTTTGAACAAATAATATGAAACTACTTTGGTTTTTCTTCTCTGATTAATAGCCAAAAATGTATTTAAACTAATTAATCTATCTATTAATATTGACTAGTCGCATTTGTCATTAAACACTGAAATAAGTATAACATTACCCTTTATATTTAAAATCTGATTATACAATGTCATGGAAAGCGTATTCATCACTTATTGGAACATAATTGTCATATTAATGATACTTATAGTTTATTTAAATAAATTGTTTCTATTAAATAAAATTATTTTTGTAAGACTTTTTATAAAGTATTTAAAGGTTAATATTTTTTAAGGCATAATTCCTTCTAAAGCGTAAACCTGATGGTCTGTAAAAAAATGGCCCTGCCCCATTTGATAAGCAATTATAGATGAAATATATTCTGTTTCAATTAAATTATTAATTTTGAATGATCAAAAGCCAAAAAGAAAACAGAAAAGAAAAAGAAGAAAGCACGACAGTGATGATACTTTAGGTTGGTTCCATCATGTACACATACAAAAATACAGAAAAGCAGGTATATTTATATTTTATGAAACTAAAGCACAACACCTTCGTTCTCCATGTTCTGTCTCTTTTTCTTTATAGCTTAAGTCATCACCATTCGTGCTTTCTGCATCTTTTTTATTATGTGTATCTTTACTCAGAAACTCAGGTATGGATAAGAATTAAGAAGCTTCTGCATATAATTAAAAATGGAAAAGAATATTCTGCAACTCAGCACTAACTCATCTACAATTAGAAAGGGAAATAACGTTAACGAAATCTGCAGCACAGACTCTTCAACATCATGTGTTTTGTATTAAAATTCAAAAAAGAGAACCATGTATAAGATTACAAAAACAAAGAAAAGGAGAGGTATTCTGAATTATTGCATATCATTAACTGCCGAATCTGAGGCCCACATCGAACTGCAGAACCTCTAACAATCACAAAAACAAAATATCAATTTACATTATTTTTTTCCATGACAGAAGTCTTGTTAGCTAATTAAGTATTCTGAAAATGCAGGTTGATTAAAAGCTATTTAATTTTCTAAAAATTAATTTCCCCTTTACTTAAAAAAAAACCAAAATTTTTGTATTACTTTTGAAAAAATTAAAAAAAAAAAAAAAAAAAACAATGGTGCCGTGGTTGCACAAGTAACAATGATATATACCTTATCCGATCAATTAATTCTATACGTACCTTAACCTATGTGAAAAATGTGAAAGATTGGGACGTAATCCTAACAGTGCGTGTAAAAATTAAAGGGTACTGGTTTTCATCAAAATTCTCTTTGAACTATGTTATGAAAGAAAAACCTAGTTGTTTGTCACATGTTTCATTTGATTTCGAACGAGCTATTCAAAAATCCAAAGTGGACAAAATGTGTCTTACCTTTTCTTCTGTCGAATAACCCCAAGAGATCTTGAAGAACTTATGTATATATAATTGTTAAAAACCATTTTTGAATATAGAAGTTTATATAAACTAATAGTTGAGATGAAAAAAAAAAATCAGTCCATGGTTGATTTTTTATATTGAGAATAATTTAAAAGTAATCATTAATTTAATGATTTTAAAGAATATATATTATATGTAAGTATGATGTTTTTACTTTTTCTTCAGTTTCACACTCCTTTTATTAGCTCAAATCTCTTTTCCCTCTCCGTACTTTTTTCTTTAACTTTCTAATTTATTATATCTTTTCACAAGTTTTGTTTTTGAGTATGTTATCTTATTCCCTTAATCTTTTAATTTATTTTTTCTTTCACTTTGAATGTATTTTAAAGGATACACTTGAGATCCGAGTTAAATAGATGTATCTTTGTCTAAGTAGTAACAAGTTTTATTTACGAATCATACTTTTTAAATTAGAGTTTTTCCAACTTTTACAATTTTGGAGATTTCTGGTGCAAGTGATTTAGGAGTTTAGGATTTATTCACAAATATTAATTTCTCAAAATTATTTAATCTCTTTAAGGGTTGTTTCGATTTTCTTTTGATATGTTAAAACATATTATTGTTTTGTATAGATGTTGATTTTTCATCAAATTAGAATTATAATTATATAGTAAATTGAATATGTATGTAAAGTTGATTTGAAAGTTTGGAATAGTCATTTTTAATTTAGATTGGTTCTTATACAAGTTTGCTTGTGAAACACGTTGTTTTGAGTATTTAAAATGTGTGAGAAAATATTAGAGTTAGGAAAGATGAGTGGTTAAATATATTTTGCTTTCATGTGATTATATAATTTTTAATTCTTTTATATTTATGGAAAAAGATGTTGAGACAATTATATCCTTTTTCAAGTTTTTTTCTTAAGTTTTTTTTCTTTAAGCAATATATTTTTACTCAAATGGATAATTTTTTCTGTTTAAAAATGACAAGTTATTTAGGAAAATTATTTTTAAGTAACTCATTCTCATTCAGGTAAAAATTTGTTTTCTATTTAGAAAGGATAAGTTGTTCAAGTTCAAGTAAGAGTATCTTGCTCAAACAACACACATATGATATTTTTTATATGATATGTGATTTATAATTATGATTCATTCTTAGAAGAGAATGAGTGAAATCATATTATGTGATTGATTGTTTTAATATTATATGAATGATTTTAAATACACATAAGGTAATAATAAAAAAGGTTATAATGAATTGTTGTTTATATATGTATATTAAATCAATGATATTTCATATTATATTGATATATTGAATCGTATGAATAAAAATATTAGATATTGAGAGTCATAGAAATTTTTAAAATAAAGAATTGTTAATACTCAATGTGATATGAAAAAAATTACTTTACCAAAAAAGATTTGACGAAATCTATAATAAAATGAATTTGATATTAATTTTTTAACTTTTAAAATAAGTCTATCATTATATATTTTATGTGGATAACATGTATACTGTTTAATAGGTTTACTATAGAATTCTCATATGTTATTTTCATAATAATGTGTTAATTTAAATAGGTAATTTATCTGTGATTCTTGATTTTGGTATCATTGTATTTGAGATGGGAGCATACGATTGTACTATTTTTAAAGGTGGAAAAAGTTTGTGCATAATTCAAAGTCTTTAGCTTTTTTTTTTTTTTTAGAGAGAAAGGAGTTTCTGTACCATACATAGATCGAATGCAGGTGAACAACTTATACGCAATTTATATATTTTAATAATTTTAAAATTTTAGAATTGGGGTATTTCACAACAAGACGTTTAATAAGACATGTTCTTAAATTTAGAAAAGTTTAAATTATAATAAGAGTGAATAATTTATCTTTGTATATAATATGGATTGATGCATATAGACAAATACGCTGCATTTTCTAGAACAACCAAAAATTCAAAATTTAAAGAGGTGACTCTTGATAAGATTTCATAATATTTTGCCATATAAGTGGTAGGATAAAGACAAAAGGACAATGATATTGTACAAGTCAATTGATCTTTCAAATTTCTGTAGTTACTTTTTAAAAAAAAAAAAAAAAAAAAAAATTAAAAAAAAAATTTTTATTTAATAATTTTAAAAATTTAAAAAATAAAAAAAAAATAAAAAAAAAAA
>Ga0099824_1006524_pt1 | contig 15956 bp, 6 predicted proteins | sample SiratrowhiteBW_FD_76837 | JGI IMG/M metagenome (GOLD analysis project Ga0099824, IMG submission 76837) | Root nodule microbial communities of legume samples collected from California, USA - Siratro white BW | ecosystem: Host-associated > Plants > Roots > Nodule | place: USA: California...
AAAAATATAAAAAAAAAATATATATATAAAAAAAAAACATATCTCTCTATGTATTTTGAGAAAAAAAGTTTATATAAAACATATATATATATATATATATATATATATATATATATATATATATGTATATGACTTTATAAGCTCCTAAGGTTGAAATCGGAAAAGGTGAAGCATTAAAAGTGAGGAAGCATTAAGATAGAGACATGCATGCATGTGAAGTTGGCAGGTAGGAGAGGGAAGTCATGCAGAGAAAAAGATGTGCATGGTTGGTTGTGTGGGAGAAAAAACCAACCGAGAAGAGGGAGTCTTCAGGGTGGCAAAATCTCAAAAGTAAAAACAAAGAGGACATTGGTTTTTGATCCACCACCCCCCTTGCCGGTTCAGACTCAAATCAAAACCAGTAGCTCAACGTCTTTTTAGGTGAAAATCCAGCTATGTAGCACTGCATTTTTCAGGAGCATAACCTATATTTGGGACTCCTTTCTTTTCTAAATGAAAGGTTCAGAACTCATCATTGCTCAACCATAAACCTCAACTCATTCTATTAATAAGAGAAATCTTTGGTAATAATGTTATAAATTAAAAAGTCCTGGTTTATTTTTGTGTAGGTATGTATACCATTGAACAAAATATTATTGAAAAGTGTATGTGTGTATAAATTTTATTACCAAAATGAGGTGGAAGAATATTGCAAGTTTTGATGTGTGAACATTTCAAAACAAAATAAAAAATGGGGACGCTTAGCTTTCTAACACATAAATGGAGAATTTGTTTTGATATAGTAAATTCGTAAGGCAACCAACAACCCTCAGAAAACTCCTCTAAGAACAGTAGTTATATACAGACAGAGGGAGAGAAACACTTTTGAATATCATTATTATTAAGTATTTCATACTTGTACGCATGTTTCAAATTTAAAAAGCTTGAATTAAAAGGAAAATGAAAAAAAAATTTAAGTTATAAGAAATGTATGTATAATAAAGTAAGAAATATATATATAACACTTTCAAGTATAAAAATATTCATTACCAATTCTAATTTGAATATAAAATTTAAAAGATTACTTTCATTTCTTAAAGGAGTAAAATATATATATATATATATATATATATATATATATATATATATATATAGAGAGAGAGAGAGAGAGAGAGAGAGAGAGAGAAAAGGGAAAGATAAATTAGTATAAATTTTAAGAAATGTTACTCTATTTAATATCTTTCAAAATATTTGTTTAAAAACTCACATGTTCCTTAGATCAAGAAAATTAACCTTTTTAACAAGATAATTTTGAAATTTTTTTTAATAAACTTTATCAATACAAAGAGGGTTAAATTTTTTTGTAAGAAAGTGCAGATTATATTTTATCATATAGAAAGAAAATTATTATTATTATTGACGAAAATATATTTATAAAAAAGATTGTATATATTTGTATATTATTTTTTTGAGTAAATTTACATCTTGTGATTTTTTTTTATATTATACAGTATTTTTATTCGATAATAAGATGTCAATGTAATAATTCAATCGAATCGTGAGTCACTCAGATATATGCAAATCTAAAAATTCATAAACTATTCTTCTTATTACGAATAAAATAGTATTATGAATATCGTTGCTTCCTTGTTTAGGTACTCTTGTATTTTCACTTTTAACACAGCTGTTCTACTTTTTATCAGTTTAAATACGAAAACTGTTATTATGTATGCCTAAACAACAAAATGGTAATTAAAGTGGGAAAAATAAGGTTAAAGTAAATGCGTAATTTTTTTTTTATTCTTCCTTACGTAAAGCCATTTTTCTTCAATATGAAAATATTTTATTGCCTAAAATTTCATTGCACGCATAATAGACAAAAAAATGTAGTGAAAATGAGATAAAACAACAAGTGAATATACACTAACTCATAATGACCAACTTTATACTGTATTTCAGAAACAAGTTCCTAAACAACCATTAACCTTAACCTTTGTAATAAACTAATAGTGACAACTTTGATATCAAAAACAGTGTAAGATCTTAATAGAGTACTTAATTAGCAGTACACAATGAGAGTCAGTGCTTGTATATTGTGGCAGTAAAATTGATAAGAGCATGTAAGAGCTACTCAGAAAATTTCTGACCATGAATCTGTGGTTTATGATGCTTTCATGTCATCCAAGCCAAAACGAGCCTGTTCAGAAAAAGAAGTTTGATGAGTTCCTGGGAAAATGTTCAAAATATGAAGTTGCTAATATACACCACTGAAAATAAACCTCTCCATGCACCCAAACCACTTAGATACTGTGTTCACCATGGGTCTATTTGGAAGAAATTTCTCAAGTATTTCTAAAAGAGAAAAATAAGAATAAACAAATGAAACAAACTTCTTTATAAGCTAAAATTACATTATGTACAAACTACTTTAAAGAAGTTTTCTCCTTTAACTTTTCTGTATTATTATTTTTAATTTGCGCATAATCTAATTTTAACTTACTGAAAAACCCATCTCATTCTTTTTCTTCTCTGAAAGTACTTATCGGAGAAACTTGTCCAGATAGACCTTATGAATGACAATGAAATTAGCTTCTGCATATATGCTAAAATTAGCGTTAAAAATCAAATTTTGGACCATAGTTTTTATAATTTAATTCATGCATAGGCTAATTTGAATTTTTCATGAAAAAAATAATAAGATTTAGTCGTTACCAAATAAACATGATTATATCTTTAAAAGTCTGTATGGATGAGCTTGGAAAAACATAGCTTTTGCATTGGGTTAAAAATTGTATACCAACTTTCTAAATATAAATCATTTCACTTCAAACTTAATTTTAACCAAAATAAATTCTGCAGAATCAATATAATCTAAAATCAATGTCATTCTACGATATCATCTTCAAGCATAAAAATGATCCAATATATCTTATTTCTTACCAGAAACTTGTGATTTTCTTCAAGTAGAGGAGAAAAGGTTGTACAAAATTTCTCAATGTCAGCATTGATATCACCAGTGCCTCCTATCACCTCCATGAACTTCTTCCTACTAGGGGCAAGCTTCAGGACAACCTGTAGGTCACAGCCCAAACCATATTCAGTTTCATACAATGTACAGTCTCTTCATAGTTAAGAAAAACAGTGGAAAAAGACAAAATAAAACAACAGAAAAAACAAGACAAGGAAACAGGACTGACACATAGATAATGTAAAATTGCATTGTATTTAAATTCTTTGATCTAAATTACATAGACTAATGTAAAGTCGAAGAAACTAGAAGATGCAAGCTTATTTTATTGCTGGTGTAATGTTTTACATGATCATGACATTCGGCTCATTTATTTACAAACCTTAATGCAATGTCTAAATACTGGAAATTAGGACAAATAAAGTAATAATATTGATAGTTAAACGTATTTCATACACAATAAATATGAAGCACTGACGTTATAAAGTGCAAAGGTAGTAGAAAATTGACAACACAATGATGCAAATGGTAAACTCAACAGGATTTTCTAGGAAGATTATTTCAATGCCCAGCCATTGACATTCCACAGATTTGCAAGACGATTTATAGACCATTCAAGATTATGTCAACAAAGAATTAAACATTAGATTACAGTGAAGCTTGAACTAGCAAGCCAGCCATGCCACTTCTTCAGAGTCTTGTTATAGGAATCTGTACAAGCTTGGGACATTGTCCAATCTTCATGCTCGATTAAGTTTTGGAACAAAGCCACCAAGAAATCCATTGCCCTGAAGATGTTACCAGTTAGCAAAATAGATGTATCACAAATAATATTGCAAGGATAAATATGGCAATGGCAACAAATACCCATTAGCTAAGGTCTCTGACCACCAAATAAAAATAATTATCACATTAATGTCTCAACACTTTGAGAAAGATAAGCAGAACTAGCTGAAGCTTCATAACAGTCTCAAAAGAAATAAAAGATAAAATCGAATTGAACCAACTTTAAAGGATCCATCATAGTTTCATACAATGACAACACAAATTGTTTCCTAATATGCTGGAGTAAGCTAAATGAATTTTACTGTGACAAAAATCAAGTCTACAAAACAGTCATTTAGATCTACATCCTTTTTATGGGTATCTCTCCCTTCCGATTGTCCTCAACCTCTATCTATTGGGCTTTCTATTGGTCTTCATGTTATCAGCTATTCTCACTGGAGCTTCTATAGGTTTATTTCTCACATGGTCAAGCAATCTTCAGAAAAATTTTATCATCTTTTTCCTCACAGATGCTACCCCTACTTTCTCCCCAATATTAATGTTCTTGAAAAACATAGCTAATTTTATTGCTGTAAGGTAAAGTTTTCCATTGAGCTTTGTTAGAATGTATGAAACTGTCTTATAATATTGTAATGATGTACTAATATGTTTAGAGCATGGCAGTAAGTATCGCACCATACACTATTTGTATAGCATGATACTATTTGCCAACCCCACGATACAAATTGTTGGAAAACTCAGTTTTGCTCCCGAATTAGTTTTGTATCATTCGTATCACAGAATCACATGAATTGCATATCCAGCCTGAACTGTGGGTGAAACTGAATTCGGGTCTCACTCCTTTAGATCGAAGCCTTGCATACTACGAATTTCTTATCCATTCTTTCATGGAAGTCTCACCCATCAAGTCTGACTAAGAAAGTTTATCCATGCAGGAAGCTTAGCACCTCAGCTCAGTATGCACAGAAGTAAGCAGCAACCATAGTCCGCAGATCTTGGAGAAAAAGAGGATGAAATATGAATGATTTGGATATTATTACTTTGTTTTTGTGGTTGTTTAGTATGAGTAAAGCAGCAACCATAGTCTGCAGTAATTATGCAATAACAACCAACAACACTTATTTTTTGGATGACTATAATGCAAAATTTGTTTAGTATCATATAACTATTGTTATAAGAATTTTAAGCACAGCAACAACAGTGTTTATCAGAGGTTGTGTTACTGAAATTGTGCAAAAACTTCATACATGGTGCAACGAATGCTTGAAATAAAAAAATAACCCTGCTATAAATATTAGAAAAAGTTCTCCTAAACAGATTTAGAAATGACATAGCAATATGAAAACACAAGTTAAATGCATCTGCATGATGTTCATTACCTCGTCAGCCAAAGAAGTCCATTGGTGCAACTAGATGATGATTTAGCTGTCTTAGTTTCAATCTCCACCTGTACCAAACTGTACAGGTAGTTGAATCTGGATGGATTGGAGGAATACATAGTTTCCAATCTCTGCCCAGAAAATGAGTGAGATATAGAATTAGAACAAATAGCATATGATCACAAGGCTTAGATAATATACACACTTATAATTGTTAAACAAGTTAAAGTGAAAAACATTTTATGTAAGTCAGATAGAAATCCACAAATTAAAACAAGATGAAACACAACCAAACACTATGCTACGCATATAGCTATACCATTTACAATAACAAGTGAAGAATAATACATTCAAAGATGCAGGAAAGTATCTGACAAAGTATACAGTAACATTAGAGTCGGATAGAGCAGTTCAAGAAAACATACCGATATGTTGCCACCTATGTCAGATTTAACAAGGGCCATAGCAGCTCCAAAGTTATCTGTTACGAGAAAAGTGTTAGCTCTTTTAACCATGACACATGTATTCGTTATGCTTAAACAATAGCTAAACCAGGGTGCATTGGTTCACAATGTATTGTGTTGAATATGTCGCAGTTGTAGAGTTAAGACTGTAAAACAAAAATTACTTCTGCACATTAATAGTCATGGATCTAGAAGTGAAGATATAGATACCTAAGAGACCAAGAAAACAAAATTAAAAGAAATCAATACATTTTCCACATTTTATTGATGAAAAAAAAAAAAAATCTCTGGATGAATGCTAACAGAACAGGATCAACAAAAGTCCACCTAGGGAAAACTCACGTTATGAATCTTACCTGGCTCAAAGAGGTGATAATTCATCTAAATTTACCGAATAAAGTATCATTTGATACACCACAGATTATAAAAAAAAGAATGTTTGGATTATCCCTAACCATTACAAAGGACAAAATATATACGGAGGAAATACTCTGGGAAATGTTAGCATCAATTATTTCTTTCTTTTTAGTGCTAATAACAAGGTACTGAACAAGACACACCTATTACTGGCAATATGTGCTTGCACGCTTCCAAGAAAGGCTTGCTCAGAATTTCTCCTTGCTCAGACTTTACATGCTCAAGTTCTTTCAGGGCAGGAGCGAAAACAGTCCCCTCCATTTTTGGGCTTTGCTGCACATGACAGGACCCCAACAAATACATTAGCATGAGCTTAACAGATATCAAATCCACACATAAGTAACTGGAATTCACGTATACAAATGTCACCACTCTTACGCCAAGCAGAAAGTTAAGAAGAATACAAAGCTAAGAAATAAAAAAATCAGAATCTGACACAAACAGATTTTTTACAGGTGGAATCTGACATTAGTCATTGATTCAACAGATGCATAATCTATCCTCGTAGCGAAATTTCTTCTAAAGTAGGGAAGTGAACAAAAATTTAAATTAACTTCATATTGTATGGATAGAGTTTTTACTCTATTTTGATAGCTTGTAAAATAAAAAAAATGGTTTTCTTTTAAAAAAATACTGAAATATAAAAAAAAAATTCAAATCACTCTAAAAATGGTGGTTCTAAAGAAGTAAAGTTGAACTTAATTGCACTTCTAACACATCAGAAGCTTAAACTTTGCTTAAAGCTAGCTATTCTAAAGCTTATAACATCATCACAATTTGCTTTCCTACCACACACACACATAGTATGCTGCCAACTGAGATTAGGATATTTTCTATGAACTAAGACTTTGGATCCCTGGATTTCTGGATGAGACACCCTTTGAGATGCTTCATTAAAAATTGATAACTTCACTGTACAAATTGCATGAGAAAAAAAAAATAACAGCAGATCTTGTTCATGCTAAATTTCCCTAGGAGCAGAAAATAGCAGGGACTTACCCAGAAACTGAAATTGAGTTCAGAAAAAAAGAAGAATTTAGCATACCCATGTGCTAATTTTCAGAAGCAAAGAAAAATTAGATTTCATTTATTTCAAGAAACAAAGGAACATGCATTGATCTATGAACAGAGAGAAAAGATGATGGGCATACACAGGAGGAGTCGGAGGGACTGCGACGCAAACAGCAATAGCGTTGGAGCTACGAGATGGGAACAGGATTCCAAGATTTTTGTCCTTTCTTCCTCCTTGGGTGCTGAATTTTGAAGTATAAATACGCAGAAACAAGGGAACTAAAGTGTGAAACCATGAAAAATCATTATAAAATTTTAAAAAATTGCAATAAAATTATTATCGATAAGTTTTAAAAGAACTGTTGTAAAAAGAGTTAAAACTTATGGATTTGTGTGGTAATAAATAAAATCAGTGTTGAATTATTAAAAGGAAATTTAGAAATTTGTTTGTTTTACAGTACAATAAAAAGATTTTCATATGCCACACCCCCAATGAAAGACAATAATAAAATATTAGCAACGGATTTCTTGTTTTCATTTTTAATTATAAATTAGTAAGTTGCACACGTTCTATGTGAATTTAAGAATTGTTATAAAAATATGAAATTTGATTAAAATTATTTAAGTAATTAAATATTAAAAATAACACTTGTAATTACTATTTAAATAATTAAGAATCAACCAAACATGTGTACACAATTATCAATTATCTATATAAATTATTTTATTACAATTTAGTAGAAATTAAGTGAATATTAAAATTTGGGTTTAATTTTTTTACTGAGAATTATTATCAACTGTGTTAATTATGACACTTTAAAGTTCAACAATTAGTATATGAAAGAAAAATTGTTTTGCTGTTGTTTACTTATGGTGGCCGAAAATACCAAGTGAATGGTCTTGGCCCAATTTGACTCATTTTGCTAATTGGCACATCTCATTACTTTGGCCCAAAAGTCTTAACCCTTCATAAAATTTCCATTAATTATTCCATTTACAAGTTAATTAATAATTGATTTTTGTGAATTTAATTTTTTTATTTTTTTACTTCATGATTTAAGAATGTTTTATTTATATTTATATTATCTTTTACATACTTAAATTATTATTTAGCATAAATAAAGCTAAACTTTCATAAACTACTCAATTTAACACTTCAGAGATGTAAATTAACTTTTCTTTTAAGTTAAAACAGTTAAACACAGCAATTTAGTAATTAACATTATTTGTCTATAGAATATAAATAAAAAACATGTGTTACATGACCCAATACTTTAATGAAATTTTATTTTGTAATTTATTCTATTAATTGACCCATAACAACTAATTTTGTGTTACTATTATTCTTATTTTTATTCTAGCACGAACATATTTTATTAAAGTATATTTCTTCTATTTACAAAAGCACTAAAATATTACTTGTTAAAATTTAATTTATGTAATTCTTATGTATTACAAAATGTGTACATAAATTAATTTAATTAGTTAACCATAGATCTAATTACAAATATTAAAAAATAGTCAGAGACTAAACTATAATAATTAAAAATATTAATGGACTAAGTTATAATTAATAAGAATTAAATAAAAACCAATTTGTAATCAGTGTAAATATATAGAGATTGATTTACGATTTAAGAAAATTTACGACCTTATATCTAATTATAAACAAAATTTAAGAATTAAGAAGAAACACTCAATTTTTTATACGGTTAGTTAATAAGTTTCACACTCTCAATAATTGATATTTATTATTATTATTATTATTATTTTAATCAATAATTTAAATGATTATATCTAAAATATAGTATGTTACCCTTATCAATTTTTTAAGAATAAAACATTTAAATTTTATTATAAGAAATTTTAATTTACCTTATATAGATATAAATTTTTAGGTAAATTTAATATTCTCTACATATTTGTATTCATCCTTAAAATACACATTAGTTATAAATTATTATTTATTGATCTATATTTGCCGATAAAATACAATTATCCACATATATGTATGTATCGTTAAAGTTCATGTTGTGATTATCCATTGATATGTATAATAAATTACAAATTGTGTTATCAACATATATCTCTTCCGTAAAATATAAATTATAATTCTCTATGAATCTATATCTATCATTAAAATACAAATACAAGTGTACCTACCGATTTTGTTACCCAATGTATTCATAGGTAATATTATTATTATTATTAATATAATTATTATTATTATTATTAATGATAATAATAAGAATAAAAGAAATAAGAATCACAAAGTTTACATAGTCTACATATACTGATAGGATCTGGGTTTGAATATCTCTTGCAACAGATTACTAATAATATTTTTTACAAATACAAATTTATTTTTACCTTAAAAGTTTTTTATCCATAAGTTTTTCTTTTCATAACTATGAGTCAAGTCATCACTTTATTTCTAACTCAAAATTTTAAAATATTAGGTTTAATCTAAAATTTTAATTTTTTTATACATTGTTTATATCAGTCATCTCTATCTAACGTTAACGTGAAATTCATAGTGACGATAATTTTCTGATGATAGAGTTTCAATCTGGATTTATTTTTATTTATTTTTTGTAAGTGTTTTTTTCATTTACAATTTTGTGTGTAATTTTTATATGATCGAGACAAATAAGGTAAATTAGTAATTAAAGAAGAATCTGGATTTATTTATATTTATTTATTTATTTTTATTTTTTGTAAGTGTTTTTTTCATTTACAATTTTGTGTGTAATTTATATGATCGAGACAAATAAGGTAAATTAGTAATTAAAGAAGAGTGGTTAAAAGGAAGTGATGTATGTATAATCTGGAGAAGTTGTTCAAATGTAATTTATTTATTTCTTTAACTAAGCTTAAAAAAAGAAAACCATTAGTAAAGTTTAATAGGTTTATTTCAAGTTTAAAGTCTAAATACGAATTTGTGTCACATGAAAAGAGAGTTTATCATTTATAATGATTTTATTCAATTCAATCACAGTTATCTTTCACAAATTGTAGTCCTAGAGATAAATATCTCCTCCTCTCCAAAATTATTTTTATGAAATAAATTAAATCTATCATAATAATTGTATTAAACCAAACCACCCAGTTTTATTTATTATTAAGATTACAAAGTACATGAAAACAGGAAAGAAACATCCACATACAGAAAAAGAAACACAAACATGCAAAACAAACTTTGGCAATGAAAGCCTTATTTATGACATATTATGACACCACTTCTTGTGATGAGGCTAAGGTGGTTGATGATGAGAGTGAAGCTTTCCTTAGTTGATAGGCAAAACGCCTCTAAGACAGGGCCAACCATCAAGGGTAGGCCTCACTTCCCCGATAAGAGTGTCATCAGTTGCACCTGGAGTGAATTTGATGCGCACGTACTTCTCTCCTTTGAAAAGGTATGCTTCAGACTCCTCATGAGAAGCAAAACATGCATCAATTCCATTTTCAAAGACGGTACCTTTCAGAACAGGAAACCCATCAGGGATGTTACGAATGTTGCCAACAAGCTGCTTGGAATCATAGGCTATGCGAACATACTTATTGCCCTTGAATAAGTAAACTTCTTTTCCTCTGGTTGACCTGAATGCCGAGTCTATGCCATTCTCAAACACAGTGTTTTTGAGAACCGGAAACATTTCAGCAATTGTGGTAGGACCTGAGAGGATCTTGTCATTTGTTGTGCCTGGAGCATAGTCTATGTAGGCACAGTGTTTGCCTGAGAAGACATATGCTTCACTGGCTTCAGTGTCAAAGGAAGCGTCTATTCCAGGTTCTGCAAATGGGGTTCCTGCAAGAGATGGAAAACCACTACTAATCAAACGCAGATTAGTCAAAATCTTATCATCTGTTTTTCCGGGAGTGTAATACACCCGGACATACTTATTCTTGGCGAAGAAATACACTTCATATTCTCTTGATGAACGAAATGCAGCATTGATAAGAGAAGTGTTTGACATCTTTACTAAACAAAGGAAGAGGAGTAAGGTAAGAGGATTTGGTTTGAGGATGCATATATTGCTCTCGGAGGCACCTATTTATAGTGTTATGGAGTGGGATCTTCTTTACTATTGGCATTGGAAACTACCAAAAAATACACTTATTTCTACGTAAAGAACATGACAAAGCCTTATCAGTGTTATCGGCGCTGCATGTCCTCTCTGTTGGCATCATCTACTTCTTTTATTACGTATTATTCTAATATTAAATTACAAAAGTGTTCATATTTTTGCATGTTTTTAATCATTGTTGGGACTGTGACACTTGGGGATAAGGTTAAAGGGAGGGCTAACACGTAACCTTAAAAGCTACTAAATTGGAACACGTAAACAAATGTTATGTAACTTGTGCATGTGCAGTTTGTCATCACATAAACAAAGGTTAGAGCTTGCTGGGTTCTACATTGTTATTTCAATGATTTGAAACGTGTGCTGTTCTCTCATCACATAATTAAACTCTGTAAGTTGCTCCATTCATGTTATCATAGGATATTTTAATTTGTAATATATGCCGATCTGTTAATTTAAAAAGTGATGTTTAACAGTCAATTGTGGACAACTTTAATGGGTTATAAAAAGTAAACCTAAAACTGCTAATTGGTACACGTAAACTCAAAGAAAGCTCTCTATCCGATATGATATCAGTAATGTGAAATCAATTATATGCATAACAATATTATAATAAAACTAGTCAAAGAAATAATAATCTAATATGTGTTTTTACAAGGCAATAGTATATATTTTTCACATCCTGCGCATTTTACATTAGATATTATTTTATAATTTTGTCGTCGATCAAAACCCTGAGCAAAGAAAGTAAAACACAAGGTGACCAATCACTTTAAATAGTATTTACATAATATAATAATTTTATAATTGACATGTGTATTTTGTATGTTTTATAAGTCGATTTTGTATTTCTTATTCTATGGTAAATTTGCATGAATGTCGTTCATTATAATATTTAAAGATATTAATTAAAACTAGAGTCTCTCGCCAATTGTTCAAAAGGTTTAAAAATGTCTGGAGGATTGATTAGAAACTTGAGTGATTTACAGGTGATGTGTGAAGCCTTATGTTAACGCATTGAAATTTACCCACATATATTACTCAAAGTATACACAAGACAAAAAAAATTGAGCATATGAAAGGGCTAGAATCATACAAAAAGGTTTCATTAGTACACATGAACACTGTGTATGGTATGTTTATAATACTTAATAATATTTGTTTAAAACTTAATAATTTAATATTAAATTATCAGAGATTTTTTTAAAGATAAATGATTAGTCTTTATATATAGACAAGGTCTTTTAACAAATTTATATTAAAAAGAATACTAAATGAAATGTGTATAATACACATGTAAGTATGTTTTGGGATTTTCATATATTTTTTTAGTACTATCTTTGTTTGAATAACACGAAGATATTTAAAATAAATTTTCTGACCTATGTCCGTAAAAAGCTTACAAGATCATAAGATCATAGATCATAAAATCATAACATTAATTATAATATATATATATATATATATATATATATATATATATAAAATATCTTTTATTAATAAAGAAAATAAATAAATAAAATATTTAAAAAATAAAGAAATGAGATATGTATACTAAGAGTGTCTTGATTTAATTTAATTTTATTTGAAATTAAAATTAGTTCAATTCAATCAAAAAATAAAATAAAAAATCTTAATTTTAAATTGATTAGTTCTAAATTTGTTTTGAACTTTAAATACATTAATTTTAATTAAATGATGTTATTACTGACAATAAAATTTTAATAACATTAATTTTAATTAAGATTAAGTTTGAACACCATATATTCACTCAATAAGATAAATGTCTGGTTCAAGAAACAATTTAAAAAAAAAACATAAACATACATTTTTAAAATTTTAATGGACAATTTTTACTATGTATAAGAAAATACATATTTAGAGTAACCATAATTGAAATATATGGAGTGACGTATAGCACATGGTTTATTTGTGTTACTTATAATAATATATAACAGAAATTTTTATTTGGTTTGCACAACATTTTTAATTATGTTTAAATATAATATTTTTTTCTATGTATATTGTGGAATTTTCTATGTAGTTTACACAATCTTGTAAAAAATATACTTAAATATAATTATTTTTCGATATATAAGACATGATTCTTTTTGTTACTACTCTATTCAAATCTTATTTTTAAATATTTTTTACATTGAATAAATAGAAAATAAAATTTAAAATATATTTAAAAAAAATTATTTTCATAATTTTTTTAATTGTAATATTTAATAATAACTTCAATTATATTTAATTTTTTTCAAAAATACGAAGATGACGATAAAATATTGTATATATATATATAAAATATTGTATATTACTAATTAAAAGAAGCTCTTATTGTAGGAATGGAGTACATTAAATATATTTGCTTTAAAATAGTGAACTTTTACCGTTTTGCTTTGTTTATGTGATGACAAACTGCACATGCACAAGTTAGATAACATTTGTTTACGTGTTCCAGTTTAGTAGCTTTTAAGGTTAAGTGTCACCCCTGCCTTTAACCTTATCTCCAAGTGTCACAGTTCCAACAACGATTAACAACATCCAAAAAGAAGTATATTCTTGGTAGATTCCACTATCAATGGTAAAGGAGTTTTAGTTTTACGATGTCATGGCTTAACAGAAGAATTGAAGTGTATCTGGCCAAAGTTATGCTGCTACACGTTTATATTCTTCAGTTTATTTTGGGTGCATTGATCAAAATCATTTTCTGATTTCTATGTACGATCTGTGTTTGGAATATGTAATGTGGGAAATCAAACATCAATACTATGAACTTGTAGCTGCATAACTTTGGTCAAATACATTTGGATTCCTCTGTTTCAGCGATGACAAACGGTACATGAGAACCATTTTTCAAAATAAAAACCAATGTTTTTGTTCTTAGTATTATATGAAATCTATAATTTATTTTTGGTTATAGTCCTTTTAAAATTAAAAATATTATTTTTAATCCTAGCATTTTATGACATGCCACTAATTATTTACGGGCTAAATTAAAAGCCAAGTGATAACAATTTGAAGTTACAATGTATAATACTATCATACTTTAGTCACAGTTACGTTGGAGAAACGAAGGGAGAAACAGTGGAACGATTAAATAACAATAACAAATAAATTAATACTACTTTTAATTTAAAATCTTAAAATATTGAAATTATAACCCTTTTCTTTATATATTATTTAACTTTTCTAATTTTATTTTAAAACATCTTTACTTATATTTTTTATTAATTATAATTTTGTTATTGATTTTTTTTTAACGGTGAAAAATATAATTAATAGGAACACTTAAGGAGTGTTTCAATTTTATTAAAAATAAAAAAGAAAACAAATCCAAAAAGATCATTACCAAGACAACCACAATGAAAGTTTCACAAATAATTATAACTTAAACTAGACTTAAGAAAGGAAGGACAATCAGCAAAATAAGGTAAGAATATACTCTCAGACTTGTTCGACTGTAGTTTCATCTGACATACGGGCTGTAGTACTTACTTACTTGTGTTGTAGGATAGCCTTCTCATATCTGCACTGTCATTCGTAGACCAAGACACTATTGTTTTCTCGACTTGTTACTTTCGTATTAATCTTAGACACAAATTGCTTACAGTACCACCTCTCCGCCAACGTAATTATACCCTGCACGAAAAATAAAACATCACGCACACAACACAAACTCAACTTCAATCTCTAAAACGACTACTTATACAGTAATAGAAGAGTTAACCTGATAGTCTTCTCCATCACACTCCTAAACATCTAAATGTTTTCTAACCATTACATAGGACATAAACACCAATCCAACATAAACACTAATCCAAAAAATGAACTTTAACTCCTATAAAAAAAAAAAGTTTTCTTCTCAATATATCTGATTTCATTGGTCAACTCAAATCAGTAGAAATAAAATTAGGAGAGAAAATCCATCTTTTACAGGAATAGTACTCATGTAAAAATAAATAGTGTTAAAAAAAAATTTATACATCACAATACAATCATACATTTTTTTGTCACAATTGTAAAGAAAATAAATATTAATTATTAAATTTTACGATCGAAGATAGGATAATTCTTATCCATAAATACAACCCATGTGAAGGTGAAGGTGACGAGTGGACGAAGGTTGAATGCTGGTCCCAGACATTCCACTACTTCACATATTTTTCAGTCGTTTATTGTTCTTGTTCATACAATCCATTGCACCAGCATTGATTGCAGGTCCCAGAAACGCGCAACACGTGAGAAAAAAAATATACCGATATCAATGTGGGTTCTTGAGAAGATGTATATATAAACTGCAATAAATTTCTTAAAGTTATATCTTTAAGATAAAATTATGTTTTTAACTTATTTTTATATACTTTTTTAAAATCAAATTTATACTTTCTATTTCAGTTTTTATTAATATAAAAGATAAACACAAAATGAAATAATAAATACCATTACAAAATTAAAAAAAGAAAATATTGAAAGATAAAAGAGTTTGAAGTGTTTGAACTCGAAAATGAAAATAAGTAGAAAAATATAGCAAAAAGACCACGTTGAATTTGGTAGGTAGGGTTAGGTGCTAGCCTATCCCAAGGACCACACATTCCAGGATTATCAATTTAGTGATTTTTAAGGTCGCATGTTACATCTCCCTTTAACCTTATCCCGACAGTCCCAACAACGCAATATAATTGGTAGCTTTTAACGTGGTTTGTTTTGAAATGTTGGATCCCCATAACAGTATAAATACGTGCCTCTGAGAGCAATGTAAGCATCCTCAAACCAAATCATATATCTCTCACTCTCTTATATCCCTGTCACCATACTCCCTCTTCCTTTGTTAAGAAAGATGTCAAACCCTTCTTATATCAAC
>Ga0099824_1006526_pt1 | contig 15955 bp, 6 predicted proteins | sample SiratrowhiteBW_FD_76837 | JGI IMG/M metagenome (GOLD analysis project Ga0099824, IMG submission 76837) | Root nodule microbial communities of legume samples collected from California, USA - Siratro white BW | ecosystem: Host-associated > Plants > Roots > Nodule | place: USA: California...
AATTTTATTATATTTTTTTTTTTTTTTTTTTTTTTTTTTTTTTTTTTTTTTTTTTTTTTTTCTTATTTCTCATTTTCATTCTCACTCTAAGTTCAAATAGAATTGTAAATGTATTATAAAAAAATATGTCGTAGTCTTTTTTTTTTTAATTTCAATTAAAAATGCCTCCTTATAATTCCAAACTCATATCATTTTCTAACGTACAATTGGTCCCTCCTTCATTTTGTTTTTGTCTTAGAAGGCCAAGTTTTCCCTTCATAATACTGTTACACTCAAATGGAGCCGTATCACTCACATGCATAACATGTTCGTCTCTGCTACACAGATAGCGACACTAGGTAATCAGAATTATGTTTTACTTTTTGAAAATTTAATCTTTATTCTTTTTATCCCATCCTTAATCTCTATAAATCATATAAATTCTTATTTTTTATTATTCCTCTTCAGAGATAGACAGGAAATTAAAAACATATTATTTTTTTATGCAGATTATTAATTCATATGACACATGCATACGAACATATGCAACCTGCAATCATCGTCAAGCTAGATCTTTGTCTCGGAAAAATCTAACAAAATCCCTAAAGAATATTGAGAATTACAAGCCATGATGAGAATTAGTAGTATTTGATAAAGAATGTGTGTAGAGGGTGAATGAATCCTAAAAAGAAAACAGATGGAGCTACACTGAAAGAAACTTCTGCTTCCACAACTGTGAAAGTATTCAGAAATGGAAGATTTGTACCACATAAAGAAATTGTAGAATTCATTGAACTAGAAGACAAGAAGTCTGATACAATATGACAGATCACAATAATTAACACATGCTTCAGTAAAACTGACTGAAACAACATATAAAGTGAAGATTACATAATTGAAGGAATGACACATACACTTTAAAGCCCAACAGAAGCAGCATTGGATTATTACAAGAGCAAATTATAAGATTACAGTGAAAGAGTAACAGTGGAAATGAGTAGAGGTACTCATGGGGTTGTTTTGAGGGCTTCAGGTGTTGCCTTGGTAGGTTGAGGAAGTGGCAACTTAGGAATTATTCCGCCAATTTGCACTTTAGGATGTGGGAGGAGGGGAAGATCTGGGAGTGGCACTGGCAGTTCAGGAACAACAGCATCATCAGAAGGTGGTGGAAACAGATCTTTTAGCTGAAGACGTGCCTCTGCAACCCTTGAGTCAATGATCATGGATGAAAATGTTAGAACCACAAGACCTGAAATCAAACACAACCTGCTGCAACCCATTGTTCCAGCTACCAAACAATGGCTGTGCTATGCATGACATGCTAGTGCCCTTTTATAGACCAGCTTCAGATTTAAAAATATCATCTCCTTAGTTAGGTAATGAAATTAATTTCTTGTTTTGTTTTACATAACTTAATATTCCTTTTTTTTTTTTCAAACCTATGACAATTCCTCCTCGTCCTCAATTTGGTTGTGGTAAAAGACAACCTAATGATTTTCTTATTGTTTACACAGCCTTTTTTTTTTTTTTTTCAAACCAATAAAAAGTAAATAACTAAAATTTCGTGTTTTCACTAAATGCAATCCAAATCTGTCTACGCAACCCTAAAGAGACTACTACTAATTCAAACTTTCACAGTGAATCATAAAAAAAATCTACATGAATGGGATATTTTCATAAGATTAGTTTTATTCTTAACAGAAATATATTTTTAATTCCTAGATTTATTTAAAACACGTGTCTTTGGTACTCGGTGCGCCAGTAACCCTTTTGGTGAATATCTATGTCCTTGCTTTCAGAAATGTTTGTCTATTTACAAAAGATACCATTGATGTTTTTGAGATTGCGTGTAAGTTTCTATGAAAGTTATCAATTAAATCTTTCCGTATGATAATATGCTAGGATGAACTGATAGATCCTTTTCTAACTTGTCAGACTCTTAAATTAAATTATGTATCTTAAATTCTTCCTAAATGTCTGATGGTTTGCATAAAGATTGAAGAGTTTTATATAAAGATAAAATATATGGCTTAATTAAAATAGTAAAAATAGTGTGAACTATACTTGTTTTAAGTCTCGACTATAAGTTTAAAAAAATAACTTTAATTAAAAAATTAATCAACATCATTTAATTTTTCTGATCTTATTTTAAGATAATATTTGTCTTAAATTCTACTTTATTAAAATTGTATGTGTTTGAGAGTAAAAGTGAGAGAGTAATGATAAATACAATGTCAGTTAAATAAAGAATATTTTAATAAACAAGATGAAATTAATTTTATTTGAATACATTTTGAACCTCTGTATTAAACTTTTCTTTTAAATATACTATGTTGCATTAAGTTACACTTCAAAAAATGACGCAGACAATGTGGGACTTGCCTACCATTGTGCATATCAAATAAATTTAACCCTTTTTACTGTTAGCTTTTGAAGAAAGAGGAAGATCAACACCGTGTATATGTATCATATAACAATACATGCTCTTCAAGTACATGAAGTATAAAGAGGGAAGAAAAAACATGAATCCTATGCATAGAAGATGGAAGAAGAAAGGAAAATGAAAGATTAAAATAAAAATGCCCCAACAATAGCGAACAACGTATAACATAATGATCACATGTATAGTATGTATGAATCAAAGATAAATGCAGCCAATGATCACAACGAAACTCCAAAGACGAGTGTTTAAATATATCCAACATAAGCAGTGTAGCTTCATTCAAGGAGTGGAGGCTGAAGGTGGTGGTGAAAGGAAGGGGATGGTGGTTGGGATAGAGGGGAAGTTAGGAAGTGAAGTGGCAGGAAGTGGTGGAAGAGTGAGCTTTGGAATGGTTGGAATGGTAGGAAGAGATGGTTGTGGCAGAGATGGGATTGTAGGCAAAGGTGGAACATTGCCCTGAGGCTGTGTTGGGATTGTAGGCAAAGAGGGAATGCCTGGCAAATTTGGTGCAGTTGTTTGCAAAAGATGGCGAGCTGCCAGGCCAATATCCATGCATGAGAAGGAGATAGCAATGAGAAAAGCAAAGATGAAGCAACTGTGGGAGGCCATTGCCAAAAGCTAAATTGATTTGCTTTGTTTAGTACTCTGTAGGGAACTTTTGGTTTGAGCTTGTGAGTTGTGTGTTCCATGTTGTATTGGCAGGCCTTTTATACAATGTTCATCACTGCAAACCCTGTCAGTTTTTTCTCCATGTTTGCTTACCTTACTTACCTGCTAGTGGTTGGCCTGTAAAACATTTGTAAACATTTGAGATTCAAAAGTAGGACATCCAAACTTTTTTCTGAGGGGGAAAAGTTGTTTTTTGCTTCTTCGTTTTACAATGTGGTTGGTAGTCCAACGTTGAAATCAGCAACATGTTTTAGAAAGTGAGACTCTCACTTTTTTCATTTTCTTAATTAACCTGTTTTTTCCCCTTTTTTTTTATCACTGTACAGTGATTTCTGCACATAATTTCTCTAATTTAACTTGTGATAATCCACATTTCCTAACTACAGCTACTCACATCTAATTATTATAGTTTCTTAATTCTTAAAATTAAGTCTTTATTTGGATAGTATGATGAAAAGAGAAAAAGTGAAAATAGATAATGTGTGAAATTTTTTAAATTAAACGAGAAAGATTAAATTGATGAAAAAGCAAGGTAAATTTATTTATTATTAATAATTTTATTTTATTTATTATTTTAATCATCTATTAATATTACAATATATATATATATAATATTTACAATGTAATACTTAATTTAAATATAAATATTAATAAAATATACACAACATATATTAAAAGAGGAAAGCTATACTTTGATATTAAAAAAAATTACGCCCACTTAATAATTATTTTAATAATATATATATATATATATATATATATATATATATATATTGGTATTTTAAATTAAAAATAAATATTAATATTTTAGATTGCACAGGATATATATTTTATTTTATAGGTGTAAAAGTATGAGGTCCGGTTAGAAAAAAGATGAGTGGTTTTTAGCTGGTAAGAAGGTTTTCTTCGTATAATTCCGACCATTGGATCTGACGGTGAGGAATTATTTTTGACGGTGAGGATACGTGAAACTTTGGCACAGGATAAGTGGTCCTTGTTTGGGTTTGTTTTTGTGATACGTGGTGGAGTTTTACCTTCCTAATATTGTTAAACTGAAATGGAACCACATCACCCACATGCATAACACGTTCATCTCACTTGCTGTCTACAGCTCATTCAACACTCCAACTTTGGAAGCCAATGGTTACTTGATCGATTCCATTGTCCAACCATCACTATTTTTCATTCCTGTCTCTGCATGAATTCTTTAACCAATAAATCCTTATATTCAGGACTTAATAAAAATCTCTATGTTGATGCATGAAAATGTTAGAAGTGTAGAAGGGGTAAAATGAACAACAAACTGCTACAACCCATTGTTGGAGCTGCCCAAATTGGCTTTGGTATGCTTGAGGTGGTAGTGGCCTTTTATTACAGTCATCCAAGTTCATATCAATTTCTTATTTAAACTTATAATGTCTCATGTCTCATTGTTAAGAGATATCTCCCGTGAGGTAATTAGAATTAAATTCCAGTTCTTTACTACCAATGATAAACTCAGATTTTATTTATATCTATTAAACATACTCTCGTGTTTTGATGCAGAATTTTAGAAGATAATGTATACTATATTATCTTCTGCATCTCTGTGTCTCTTCTGTTGATATTCATTTCTTATCAGCATACTCTGTCGGAACATTATTGGTTCAACTGAGGTTCGAGCGGTATTACTTCAATATCAATTTTTCACTTGTTATTTATATGATTAAGATTATCTTTTTATATTACTAGTATTGTTTTTAAATCAGTTTTAAATAGAGTGCTTTTTTTAATTGATGTCAATCATCCTTCTCAATTTAAGTTAATTTTGTATCAATATCATCCCGTGTCATTTTCAATTCGAGGATTTTTTTTTTTTTTTCATATGCTGTTAATCAGGTTTCTGCCAACGTTAGTACTACTGCTCTTTGGAGTCTACGTCATCCAGATTTTTGTTTTCTCAGACTGCTTTAGTTAGAAATTGACACAACATATAAACTGACTGAAACAACATATAAACTGAACATTACATGATTGAATAAATGACACATACAGTAGCTACAATTTAAACCCCAACAGAACCACCTTGGGATTGCAACAACAACAAATTATAACAGTACACTGAAGGAGTAACTGTGGAAGTGAGTTACTAGAGCAAAACAAGTAGTAGTGACTGATAGATTTGAGGAAGTGTAGGTACTCATGGGATTATTTTCATGCCTTCAGCTGTTACCTTAAGTGGCACGTTAGGAATTGGCAAGTTCCCAGGAACTGGCAAGTCAGGAATTGGAACCCCTGGAACTGGCAAGTTCCCAGGCAAGTTAGGAATTGGCACGCTAGGAATTGGAACTGGCAAGTTCCCAGGCAAGTTGGGAATTGGCACGCTAGGAATTGGAACTGGCAAGTTCCCAGGCAAGTTAGGAATTGGCACGTCAGGAATTGGAACTGGCAAGTTCCCAGGCAAGTTAGGAATTGGCACGTTAGGAACTGGAACTGGCAAGTTCCCAGGGACAGCAGGTAAGCTAACTTTGGAAGGAAGGACTGAGTTTGGCACAATGCGTGCCTCTGCAACCCTTGAGTCAATGATCATGGATGAAAATGTTAGAAGCAGAAGGGGTACAATGATTGAGAAACTGCTACAACCCATTGTTGGTGCTACCAAAAGACTACACCTTTCTTAATCAATAGTCTCTGCTAAGAGAATTGGCTTTGGTAAGCTTGAGGTGGGAGTGGCCTCTTAAATGTCATTTGTGGCCTTTTATAGATGACACTCAGTCCTGCTGCACACAGATTGGCACTATTGGCTTGTATTAGGATACGTATTAACAGTTATACTAAGTATACATTCTTTTATACAGTATAAATACTATCAACAAGTGCAGCATTTCGAAATTTAATTTTGTTCTGATGAGAATCTGAAAATACACATCATGTCAATGAGACAAGACATTACAATATTTCAACCTCAGTGCATGATTGACGATGCTACTTTGAAGACATTAGCTTATTTTGGTAGAACCGTATATAGAAAAATAAACAATTACTTTTTAATAACAAACTTAACCAAAGACACTCTTAAACTTCCTTTTTTTTTTACTTCATCAGGTTTGTTGGAAGGATTATTCTTTGAGGTCGATGTCATGTAGAGTCTTTATCTCAGTATTAGTAAGACAATTTTTAGGCAGATTTTTTCATTCTGCGTTTATAAGAGATATTTTTTAAATTGTGAAATTATCCGTCGATACAAAATGTTTTAGTCAACTAGAAAAGTAGCTTTTTTTTTGGTTAACGATGCATAGTTTGGATGTGCTGGTGAAACAACGTAATAATCTGAAAGACCCTAACTATAGGTTTGCTCAATAACATCTGTATTAAACCAGCATTTGCGGGTATATGCATGCAATTCCACACAAAACATGTAATAGCATGCGGTGTCTCTGCGATGTGTAGTAATCATGCTTATTTGGTACTTTGGATAATAACAACAACAATAATAATAATGTTGTGCTGGCTCTTCAGTGGAGAAGGGGAAGTGACGTTATGGTGGAGAGTGAACTTTACCAAACAACAAAAAACTTGAGCCTCAAAGCTTTGAGCCAGAAGCTATTAGAGATAAGAACAAGTTGGCTCCAGCTTTTATTTTACCAGACGATAAAATTGAAGATTTTGTCATATTGGAGGGGTCAAATCCATAGAATGAGGCTGGCACATGTAATAAACCAAAAGAACATGGTAGAGTAAGTTGTCCCATTATGGATAACTTGTGGCTTTTGTTCAACTTATCATGATAGTATTCTAAACACGGATAGAGCCACATGAACACCAGCCTATTAGGTTCTTCTCTGCTATGTACAGCTAGATTCCTTAGCCGCATTTATTTATTTATTTTTAATTACTCATATACTTGATGAAATGCATGTTAATTATTTCAAGAAATTTTATCTTTTTCGTCAAAATAGTTGGTAGTTTAGTAAATTTTATGAAACTACTGAAACAGATGTAAAACTAGTTCACATAATGCCATAACATAAAATCCTATTAATTGTAGTATTCAGAATTTCGGGATTTGATTTCCATCTTAAATGATTAACTATATCAGGATGAAATAAAATATTTCAATGAGAAGTAATAATTTTCAATACTCAAAATTCTTGTCTTATAGTACCTAAGATGCACAGCTTCTATTAGTGAAAAACGTGCAATTTGCAGCAGTGACAATGAAACAGAAGCAACTTGTTCTACTTACTGGCGGATTCTTAAATGTCAGAACGAATAATATTGATCACTTTGCTGTACCGTTTTAATTGAAATGCATACAATAATACAATGTGGTGCATCTAGAACCTCAACTGTTCTTTAGTTCTAAATAATGTAGACAAATGCAATATGGCCATGAATGCTTGGATAATTTCTGTATGGTGTATGGATAATGAACGAATCCTACAACTCAGCTCTTACTTATCTGAAGAGAATACAAATAGATGGAGTTAAAAACGTGTGTGCCGTAACTTAATTTGGCTGCATTGGAAGAATTTTTTTGCATTCATAACTATAGCATGCAGACTTTCAAGATTTTATTGGACTGGAAGATTTGAAAACTTTATATAATATTGAATACAATCAATATGCTTCAGCAGAACTGACTACAACAACTTAAAATCTGACATTACTACATACACATAAAGCACAAATGAAATCTCAACAGAGCAATCCTATAATGGCAACAAGTAATTAATAATAAACGCATTAAACTGTACAGGTTACTAGAACAAAGTACTAGTTTAAGGAGTGTAGTGGCTGGTGAGGATTAGGATTTTCAGAAACTTAGGCACTTATGGCTTTGTTACAGAATAAGCAGCGGTAGTAGTGGCAGATCAACCTTGGTAGGTTTGGGGTTAGAAGTGATGGAATCATGTTTTGAAAAGCTTGGTACTTTTGGCAATAGGATGTTGGTTGTAGGATAATTGCCTCTGCAAACCTTGTGTGACCAGTCATTGTTGAAAAAATAAGGAGCAGAAAATGCCATCTTTCAAACTTGTAAATCTTCATGTTAAGGTATGGACCAAAGATTAAGCATTCTATTCTTGGAGAGAATTCTATTTTCAATTGAATTAAGACCCTTTTTCTGGGTTACATGATTTCTCGTGCCATCAGATTATAAAAACTCGCATAAAAATAATAGGATATAACATTCTAGCACAGCAAGATATATATTAAATTCCAAAAGTTTTATATATTTATATTGATTCCAAGCCTTGGTCTCGTTAAAAACAAGAGTAGTAACCCGAGTAGCATTGGAAAACATATTTTCATTGATTACCTCAGAAGTGCATCTCATATTTATTACATCTGATAAATACAGATAATTCGATTTTAGCTTATAAGAATAAAGTAGATAACACTTAACCTCTTTTCTTATCAAATATTATGAATACAGATATTTTAAAATAGAATTGAAAAAGTTATACCTTTGTGTCTTGTCATTATGTTATCTCAGGAGCTCCTTCCAATAATTTTTTTAACGATATTTCAATTGAGTCTTTATTCTCTACTAGATAGACCTTATATATGCTATATACCAGTTACTAATGTTTTAAACAAAGTAAAATATGGACACATAATAAAAAGCTCCTTGAGCAGTAAGTACAACACCATTGATACTACATGCAAAATTACCTTTTCTAATTGAGTTTGCAGTTTTCACACATGACAAACAGGATACATATCATCTATTAGCGCAGTGGCCATAAAAGTGTAGTGGCAATAGTCTTTGTAAGGCATTTTCATCACTCTGTTTGGTCAGATCAAGAAATTTGATTGAAACATCAGAGGACAAAATTCCCGCTATTAACATGGTCTTCTTTCATGCCATGAAAAAGAACAATTTCTGCTTCGGCCACCCTTTTGAAGCAAATAACACATAAAATGACCAGCAAAACAAAAATGGAAATACAAGAAAATCAATTTGTTATGTATTTACAACCAGAAAAGTGACTAAATGTAGTAGACTGTACAACAGCGCCCAACAAGATTGTCTATATCCAATACCAAACACTCTCATGTGCTGATGTGCAGACACCGGACATATGCATGTTCTAAAAGCTACAATGATAACAGAATTATTAAAGAATCATGTAATAGGAAAAACCAGCTAATCAACTATATCCCTGAAATTTAATCAAGAAGATGTGACATTATTTTATGGTTCAAAAGGTGTGAAGCACCCACTTACAGAACTCCCCTCGTAAGAATAAACAAAAAGATAAGAATGAGGAAGAAATGTAATGAATTAACTTCTTTCCTGAAGAATTTATGTTTGGTGTACCATGTCTTATTGGCATTGCAGGTAACATCTTTTTTCTGCCAGACAGAACAAGATAATTCCTAGGCCTAGCTGATATAGGAAAAATTACAAAAAGCAGGCAGCATACGTCAGGTTCATAGCCATTGTGTCGCTACTATAAACCACCTATCTCTCCTCCTTTGCTTAGCCAATTTTGAACAACCAAACTTGATGATTTCACGAAACCAGGTTCCTCTAACTAATTTCATCACAGGCTTCTGTTAAGTGAAAAAAATTCAGTAAAATTATGGTCTTTATTGGGCACTTAGCAACTTGATTTTCCTTAATTTTGATCATAATCCCTTCCAATGTAGAATAAATTTTTGTTTACCTTTATGTAGGAGCAAGTACCAAATCTAAAAAGAAATCAACCAATGAAGGAAAGAAAAAAGAACAATTCAAAAGAAGCAGTATTATGGAAATATTGTCCATACACAATGGTAGGTTTAGCTTCAAGCCCTATATGTTCATTGCACTTAAAGGATACAACCCAAGTGAAATGAGAGAATTAGGTGCCCAAAGTTAAAAAAGATTGGCAATGGTATGTGATGTTTACCAGTTTTAGAAACTCCGGCGAAGAGAATTGAAACTACGTAAAGCCTTCAAGGCCAAGGTTTATGATTTATGATTTTGGTTTCTATTGGAGTTTCACATCCATTTGGCAATTAATTTTTCAGAGGCTTGGTGGACGAACCACAACGCCAATCCTTCAAAAGAAAAGTGGTGGATTGGTGGGAAAAGAATTCTGAAAGAGTCTGGTTTAAACAACATTTACAAAAGCCGTGTAGATTATTGGGAAAACAGTATACGCATATTTGAAAGGAAATCAAATAACATATAGATTTCATCAAACCCAGAGTACATTATGGCCTAGACGTTTCTTCAAAATGCTACAACAGACACACTCACATGTAGGGGTTTATTCAAATCAATCGATTTATCTATCTAATAAATAGTACAAAATACATAAACTAGCCTATGCTTCTTAAAATTCTAGCAAATTTCGAAAATGCAATACGATGCATTGCGTTACACAGGAAAATAGAAGTGCAAACTTCAACTCCAAAATATTTTGTTTTTGGCAGCAATTCTTCCATTTTCCTCCGATTTAGTTCCCCGGTAATCAAGTGTCCATTTCTCAAATGAACAGTCAATAAAGTTGTAGTAACCACCATGAATAGAGAGTTCTTTATTCGCCACCTTTTCTTCTATCCAGGGGTAAGTAAGTAGGTTTAACAAGGAATGGTTGATTGATTCCTGTATAAAAAGAACATTTAAAGCATCAAACTTGAAAGTATTAAACATTTTGCATGACTCCTAGTAGTTAGTTCTACAAATGATAGCAATGGGGTGGGGACATTCAATGAAAACCACAAGAAAAAACTCAAAGAAATACACATTTTGTTCCTAAATATGCAGATCCTATTTTTACAATGGCAAAATAAGATAGGTATTTGATTTCTCAACATGAACTCCGGTTAAGGAGTTAAGTTAGGACTATCAGAAAATAGGGGAGAGTGATTCATCGAGGCATCTTTTTCTTTTTGACTGATTTTATTTCTCCAATGCATTGGAAGCCAAAGAGTCAACATTGGCCCTCCAAGTTCTCAATCCCCAATTATCCATTACAATCAAGTATTTTTAGATACACAAATCCAAAACTGGGGAGAAAGATTAACAAAATGAAAAAGCAATAGAAAACATAATACACACACATCAAATCTAAGAACAAAAAATATCACCTTCTCACAATGCGTGCACTGCTCATCAAAGCTGAGGTTAGAAGCAGCAGCCTTGGCTTTTGTTCTTGCTTTCTTCCCACCAATGACCCAGCTTTTTATAAAACTACAAGGAAAAAAAAATATATTTTCAATTTAGAAATGTATGCCACATTTCATTCAGAAAAAAGCATAAGGACAACCAAAATCTACAATTAAGCACCTTTTTTCAACATCATCATCTTCCATACTCATCAGGGCACGTATACCACCACAGCAGCTGTGGCCAATGACTAAGATGTTCTCAACCTGCAATGAAAGTAAGAACAAATCTTGGAGCTTTAGGACCGGTAATTTAGAAATCTATTAGAATCTTATGCAGTCAAATATTTTGCAGATATTTCTTGCAAGCACCAAGTACTAGACACTAAGTCTTATGAGATGTTATTAAAACGGTTGACTTCACTTGTTCCCAATTTCAATTAAGTATTTTGCAATCATCTTGGCATTGCTGCTATAAAATAAATAAAACAAGAGAACTCATTCCTCAGGCCTCATTTCGGAAACTAAAATATTGAAATTCAATCTCTCCATAAAAGTTGTAGTTATCATAAAATCAGTCATTATTTAACAAAAATCATTTTTTACTTCAAAAAACTACACAATCCGCCAGAAGAAAATATGAATAATTAAATAGATGATAGATAAACTAACAAAAGCATTAGAAGTTTCAAAATGATGAGGATAAATCTTGCCTTACACTTTTTAAGTGAAAAAATGCTTACCAGAAGGGAGTTCACAGCGAATTCCAGAGCAGCATTTGTTTCTGAGGGTCCACTCTGCACCGGGAAGAAGGAATTAGAAGAAGGGTATCTCTTTCATTCAAACTTAAGCAATGAAAATTATATATGGTCAACACAGGCAGCCAAATCAATAGCAGTGAGACTTGTACCTCAAAGGTAGGAACCAAATTAGCAATATTTCGAATCATGAATGCTTCTCCTGGTTGAAATCCCAAGATATTAGAGGGACATACCCTAGAATCTGCACAAGCAATAACCATGAACTGTTCTGACATTTGTTAGTAAAGAAAGCTATTTTCTAATGCTTCAGTACACAACTTGAAATGAACTGAAAGGAATAAGAAACAAACCATAAATGATAAATTAATAAACAACAAAAGGCTTGGCCGAAAGGATGGGTAGGTAATATAGAGGAAGACAGAAAACAGAGGTCAATTACCTTTGGTGTTTGAACCTTGGCAAGATTTTCAAACTGATCAATATCTTTCCTGTCATAAACAGTATCATATAAGCTTCTTCCTAAATTAGGTATAAAAAATGAACATTTCAGACAAGGGCTTTCTGAAGCTTACAAGTATTTATTCTTTTTAAAATTGAAAAACCTATATTTCAGGTCATCAAATATATCACACCCATCTTCAGCATCAGCTAAAGTATTTAGCTTGTTGTTATTAAGTTTCTCTGTAAATCCCGGAGGCCGCATTGAAGCCTTTAAAGTGAAACCTTGATTTTTCCTGCAAACATCAGAGCATCATATACAATGCACGCAAAAAAGAAGAAGCAAGAATTGGTCAATTAATTAATTGTTTTTACTTCTAAGAAATAGCTGCAAAAACTATAATCTATTCAGACAAATATTAGAACTACGGCCCGAACATACTGATTACACAGAAGGAAAACTAGATCTGCATACTCATTAATAGATTGTGTATTAACAGATTTAAAGTTATCAAACAAGAGAAGATTGTAATATCGATAAGCAATTAAGGAATCTGCAATTCTGCAACCTAAATCAGCTAGGGATCAGAACGCAGAATACTCAGTTTCATCCATTAAATTCGTTTCTCTCGATGTTTAGCGAGACTCAAAGTTTATAACCATTTTCATTTCACTTTGTTACATTAATATTTACAAATCCACTATGCTACTTAAAGTAAAGATTAGATCTTGGAAGTTTCAGCTAATTACACTAGCTACGAACGAACGCCCTAGACATGAAAATCAACACAAGACTATAAAGTAAGAGAACCGAGCACGATTGAAGCAGGGGAAGCAGAACTGACCTAAATGCCGTGAAGAATTTGAAATGGGTATGCTCAAAGTTGCCCTTTTTCGGCGCGGCACAAGCAAAGATCTGGTTAACTATAACGATCAGTTCATTCACAATTCAAAGGCAGAATAACAAAATGGGCATGCAAGAGATAAAACACAACAAATGAGATGTGAGTAAGTACAGAAGAATAAATACCGTTGATGTGGCAGGTTTGGAAGCAAAGGGATCAGAGGAAAGAGAGAAGGGTGCAGGAACTGCCATTAGTGAAAAGAAACTGAAATGAAGGTTGGGGAGTGAATGAAAGAGGCATTGTTTTGTTGGGAATTAAAACAGTAGTTGGTGGGTGAAGTTGGTTAGAGTCATGTGTTGTTAGATTGTCTCCAAGAAAGACGGAGAAACCAAGGTTTTTAAAGAAAAGTAAAAGGTTATTCCTTTGCTCCTCCACCACCAGTTACCCATAATGTGGTGACATGATACTCTCAAGCTTTGCTTTTGACTTTCTGACCATTTTGGTCCAGGAGAGGATAGGAACAAGTAAATTTTTGGAAAGTTCTGGAATATTACATATGTACGGTGAGAGTGAAAAACGCCCCCAAAAGGGAATGCAGGTAGATCAAGATATAAGCCTCTCATCATATCAGATCAATCATACACCCTATTTCTACTGTTTCTTCTGATAAGTAAATTATTGGGTTTGGGTTTTGTAAATATATTTTTTTATTGTGTGACATACAGTTTAAATTACTTCATTGTTTAATAATAATAATAATAATAATGACATAATATATATTTGTGATAGAAAATTTAGATAAAGTATATGAGATAATAAATTCATCTTTTAATATTGTAGAAAAATATTAGATGTAGGACAAGTCACTCTTAATTATGCACAGGAATCATTTAGAAGAATTGGTTAAAAATAAATCAATTGTTTCAATTACTTAAAATTCTTTAAATTACATAGTTTTAAGTATTTTTTTATATTCTTGTATGCGATATTAATGTTTCCACTTCAAGTTTTGTCAAGATTGTTAAAATCAATCTCAACATATAATATGTGAAAATATTTTTAAATAGTTATTCACATTGATTTTTAATAAATTTATTGGGATAAAAAATGTTTATAATAAAAAAAAGTAAATAACATATTTTATAATCAAATATATCTCTTATCTATTTTAAACAAACCTGTCTATAAACACGATGTTCAAAATATTCACTCAATTTTCATATTTATTTATATATTTATAATTTTTTTACTCTTTCTTAAACGTTAGAAAACCTTCTACTAAACAAATTCCTTCCCATCTTCAAGAAACTCAATGATCATCTCTTCATGTTATTTCTAGTAAGAATATCAATAAAAAATAGTCAAAAGAATAAGCAATATTTAAAATGGAAATACATGTGTGTCCTATTATGAAATAATCATTACACATGAATGGTGTAAGATTGAGATTCTTTTGGAAAAGCTAATTTGAGTGCAAGGGAATTAGAACCTTAAAAATTCTCTAGAGTTTATATCCAGCAAGTTCATCATGTTGGGTAAGAATATGGTAATGATATACTTGGAATTGAACTCCAGGTTTGAATGATAAAACACACGGATGGAATTAGAGAGGACAAAAATAAAGAAATGAATATTTTTTTTTTTAATTTGTTAGAAAATTTACGAATATTGAAATAAAATTTGGTAGATCTCACCTTTAATTTTTTTCTTTTTAATTTCTATAATTTTATCTAGTTAATTTTGTGTATTATTTTTGTCCTAAATCTTTATTTTATTCCCCACCTAAACAGAGCCAAAAGACGACAAGAAAAGGAAAAGGCATGAAAAATTCCAAATGCTTAAAATAGAGAATCTTAGGCTTTGAACTTGTAGCTCTCATTTAGCCAAGACGTCTTATTATATGGATTACACGTGTGAAATAATGACAGAGAAGACATTTGTTGCAAATAGGGCATGAAATGAAACCCTAATACCTGAGATTGAGGCAGATTCTAAGGGTGTAAATAAAGACCAGGGTTTATAAGCTCAGTAGAATTATAATGAGTTAGGATTTTAGCCATTGTTACATGGGAAAAATAAATATAATATATTGACTTACTTTATCGTCTAAAATTTGATGTTAATCAATCTCTATTTTCATATTGAAGATTAAAACTATATTAATTCTCTAAATTTTAAATTTTTTATTTAAAAAAATGACTATTTATATGTCTTATGGTATAAACATTTATCTAAGCGTAGAAAAAATTTAAAACAATTTATTATGTATTCATAAGTTGTTTAAGATTTTTTTTTTATAAACTCTTTAAAATAATTTATGAAAACACCTTAATTTAACCTTCTTTTCACTTCAACTTTAAAAAAATATATGTATACATAAGTATATTATACAAAAAAATACTTCTTTAATATAGAAAATAGTTAACATTTTTACACAAAAACGATCATTGAGAAAACTAAACCTAGTAATTTACATCTTACAAACATTAATTTTGTGGACAACAAAACATTCTTTGTCTGGCTGTCTTACCTATTTAATGTTTTTCTGAGCATGTGTTAGAGCACTTTCACATAATGAGTCTACTACAGATTTGTTTTTCAAAAGCAGGTCAGCGTCCGGCTCTGTGATTTTCTTGAGTGTGTCATCAAGAGGAGGTACCGCCACATCTGGATCCTTTGATTTCAGCTCTAGGAAACGATAAAAGCGCTGAAAGGTTGAAGAAACATATGTTAACTTC
>Ga0099824_1006527_pt1 | contig 15955 bp, 8 predicted proteins | sample SiratrowhiteBW_FD_76837 | JGI IMG/M metagenome (GOLD analysis project Ga0099824, IMG submission 76837) | Root nodule microbial communities of legume samples collected from California, USA - Siratro white BW | ecosystem: Host-associated > Plants > Roots > Nodule | place: USA: California...
TAAAAAATAAATATATATTTATATATATATATATATAATAAAAAATATTATAAAAAAAAAAAAATATTTATTTATATATATATATATATATATATATATATATATATATATATATATATATATTTACATAACAGTTCAAGGATCATAACTTTGAGTTAAATATTCTAAAAATATTAGATACTTAACAATATTGATATGGCAACATGGTCATTAAAGGGTTGATTTGTAAGGCGGGTGGAAGATAAAATCAAACCACAATAGGTCCATCTAGAATAAAGGAATTTGCCAGGCAGAGATGAACGTGAGTGTTGAATCCCCACTCTCTGAAAGAGATTAAGGTTGGCTATTGTCAATCTTTAATTAAGTTGATATGAAAAGTCAAACAAAAAAAGTGAGATAAGAAAATATTGTATCTACTATGATGAATATTAAATAATATTCAATAGAGAATTTTTATAACAAAATATATCAAAGTTAATGATAATAAATATATTATACAAATGATAGTTTTAGTGACTAGTCAAGATAAATAAATAATTAATAATATCACTATGAAGCCAATTTTATCATTTTCTAAATTCTTAAGGAATTTAATCCTCCACTAACAAGCATTTAATAAGATACAATATGATGATGAGACCCATAAATAATACACACATAAAGGTGCAATAAGTTAGAGTTAGCAAGTTCAATTAATACTCGTGAAAAATTGTAACTTGTGAGACCTAGGGGTGAAGGTGCAATTGACTCCAGAAGCAGGTTTGAATGGAGCCTACAAACTAGATTTGCAGTGTATAATAAATACGAAACAATAAAATTAAATTCAAGACACACAAGATTTATCCTCGGTCACTCAAATTTGAGTTGCATCCTGTCTCCTTAAGCAAGTAATTAAAACCTTTCACTAATCAACTGATTAGAATAAGTATTATCATATGTCCATGTTATACGAGTATTCTCTCATCTCCAGGAAACACGAGTACTCTCTCCTCTCCAAGAAACATGAGTATTATCTCCTCTCAAGGTACCACCCTCTTGATCTCCCCCTGAGACTAAGAACTCTTAAACAATAAAATAAACCCTCTCATAGAGAGAACAATAAAAGCCCACTTGGTATAACTTTACAAGATGAAATAGTTTAAACTCTCTACCAAAAATATTTTCCTACTCTATATATTCATTCCCAAAGCTATTGATTAATCTTTTAAGTTTTTGACTTGCTTTGGTTCTCCTTGTTGTGCTCTTCTAGATCCTATTTATAGATGCTAAAATTGACATGTTTAACTTCAATTTGTTTTTAATAAGATTTTGATACATGAATTTTGAATTTGTTGTGTGAGTATATCTTCGATCGTCCAATAATTATGCTTCTATCTCTCTTTAAATTGTTTTTTATTTAAAATAATAATAGAAGATATCAACAAATGATTTTTGGAATCTACATTAAGTGTCGTGAATAATATCCAATATGGGTACAACGCCTTTTTTTTATTACAAAAGATAAAGACAAAATACATTTCCTAAAATATGGAAAAATTAAATCTAATTATGTATAAAAATAGTGCTACTTCTTAAATCAAAAATCAAAATTTATCTTTATCAAATATCAAAATTTTATTTCCATCAAAAATCGAATTCTATCTTTATCAAAAATCAAATTTTATTTCCATCAAAAATCGAATTCTATCTTTATCAAAAATCAAATTTTATCTTTATCAAAAATCAAATTCTATCTTTATCAAATATCAAATTTTATCTCTATCAAAAATAAATTTTTATCTTTATCAAAAACCAAATTTTATCTTTATCAAAAATCAAGTTTTATTACTATTAAATTTTATCTCTATCAAAAATCAAATTTTATCTTTATAAAAAATAAAAATTTATCTTTCAAAAATAATTTCACTTTAAGTTTATATCTAATGATATTTTGTTGACAATATTTATATCTGGTATTTGATGAAGCCCACTCAAGCCAAGTACAAAGGAGACTTGAAGATGACTTGGTATTAGTGTGTGTGTGTTGTCTTGTCATGTACATGTATCATATGTTATTGGAATGAACTCTAATAATCTTAAATGTTTTTAAAATATAAAACTGGAGTTGGACTAACTATATTTTAGTAAAATGGTTTCCTTAAGTTTTTAAAGGATTGTTTTTAAAAAACAACAAGCTAAAAAATCCTGTCAGTATGAAATCAATCAATTTAAATCTATTTTAAATCGATTATTTTTAATAAAATTGTAACATATTTTAAAACAGTTTTGTAGCCATATATAACAATTTATGAAAACATGAGATTTGAGATAGAGACATAATTGAGAACATGAGAGAATTAAAAAATGAGAAAAATCATTGTGAACTAAGACAATTTTTGATTCAAAAACAACCAAGAAAAGGATTGTTAGAGCTCATCCACTATTGAGATTGCACTATACTGGTTTTTTAATTGTTTTTTCCTTAGGAAGTCATTGCAATATGTTTCCTTTGACTAGTTTTGTATTGATGTGATTGCAGTTGTGTTTTCTTTTCAATTTTATTAATTAGATGTGATATTGGCACTACAATTGTATAGGGTTTACTTTTGTAGGTTGTAGTATGGTTTTGCATTGTGTTTGGTGTGATCTTGCATGGTGCAGGATTGGTTTTTGGTTGTATTGTTTGAACATTGGTGCTTTTTAGTACACTTTCTTTGCTTGTTGGTAAGGAGATTGGATGTAGCCCTTGATGAAGAGTGAACCAGTATAAATCTTGGTGTTCTTGCTCTCTCTTTCCTTTCATCTTCATTCGCGATTCTAATTCTGCATAATTTTTTGTCTTTGCACGATTTTCAATTAGTTGTTTCCGAAGTTTAATTGATAGGTTTTGTTATACTACTCTTACTGTAATTTGTTGATCAATCTATATGGCGATCTACTTGTGCATTGTAAATTGATCTTAACTGCATCAACTTGTGTTTTCTGTGAAAACTTCACATTTTTGTATACTTGTTTAATTAGGATAAAAACATTTTGTTTTGATTATGTGATTTATCAACTATTTCTCCATACTGTTGATTTGATGAAAAATTGAAACTGATTGTTTCTCAAATTTAATTGATCAAATTTTTCAAACAAGAATTTGATAATTTTAAATTCACGATTTTTCAATCTTAATTGATTATTGTTTATGGGTGGATTTCTGGCAAGCAAAATTTAGCTAATAGATTGTTAGATTAAATTGTTTGTGTTTTGGTTATGTTGTGCTTACTGCTATTTCAATTGATTGTTTGTACTTTTCAATTGATTGATTTTCTACCGTGTAGCTACTGATCCCAAAGTAAAATGTTAATAAGAAAATTCTTTCTTTTTTCCATCTTTTACATAATATTTGTGAAAAAATTTGAAATTTCAATTCACCCTCCTCTTCAACTCGACCTTAAACTCTTTTTAAGTTTTTCTTTTCTTTTTCTACCTTGGAAATGTAAACTCTCTCACCATTGTGAATTGTGAGTGTCCATTGTCCTGGTTTTATTATTGGAGTCTTCTTATCTAGATTAAGCACATGTGTAAGAAGAATAATTTTATCCTTTGGTACCAATACTTGTTTGAGTACTTTCCTCTTAGCATTTTTCACTGATTTTCTTTTCAATGCCTCGTTAAACAATGTTCTTGTAGAAACTTTAGAAGATGATGCATGCTAATGAGTTTAATATCCTATCCCAAATTTATCCTGAAATGTTTTAGAACTTTTAATCTACAAATCAAGAGACTTTTCATTTATGCTTGAATTTGACAATTTTTTTCTCAAACCAATATTTTCTTTAATTACATTGTCTAATGTTTGATTTTCTTCCATTGGTCTCTTACCAAGACTTTCTCTAGCTAACAACAATTCCCTTTTAACATTTTCTAGATTTGTGTTTTGCTTTTCAAAATTTTTAAAAAATTTATTTTTTGCACACAAATTTTCATGAATCTTAAGAAGTTGTTCATGTTTAGCAGATAATTGTTCAATGCCTCAATCCTTTTTCATGCATTTTTATATTTTCTTTTCATATCCTTAAAAGCTTCAACAATTATAGTATTATTAATTATAAGTTTTTGATATGATTCTCTAAGAGAATGAATGTTAAATAAATTTAGTTGTTCATCATACCCTTTTGATGTGGAACCGTAGATGGTGTCTACCATGAGACCAATGTGTGCTTCCTAATCTAATTATTCATGTGATAATCCTACTATCTCCCAAATCTCCTTAGCACGAAGCATAGAACAAACTTTTGCAATTTCTTCTTCTGATATGGCGCAAATCAAAATGTGCTTAGCCTTGCCATTTAATTGATACAATTATTTCTATTCATCAGACCAAGTATTCCTTAGCAAAAATTTTCCAGAGGCATCGAGCAAGGAAGGAATGCCAATCTCAATAACTTTTAGTATATCAATATCACGATACTCAAGAAAGGTAGTCATTTTGAACTTCCACAACTCAATTTTTTCACCTTTAAATAAAGGTGGATGATTGATATCTTGCCCCTCATAGAATAACCCAAGATTGTTTCCTCTCATGCTATCAAGAAAAATGCCTATAGGTTAGCCTTTATACCAATTGAAGGTGCAACTGTGATGGAATATGCCCTGCCACCTTAGTCATAGAATAAAGACGACAAAGAACTAGAGGGTTGATCAAGAGTTTTCCAGAAGATTGGGCCCATCTGATCCTATTTGGGCCTCCCACCAGCTTTTCGAAGTCGAATGACACCTTGAAGAGATCACCATGGAGATCATGAAGCATCAAAATGAAGTCTTTTACTTGTATAAATGTTTAGAATAGCTTAGAATAATTTGATCCAAGAAGAATAAAATTTGGGCCTTACTTTTGTCCATGGGAAGAATAAGATTAGAATAGGATAGTATAGTCCATCTAGGGTTGCATTTGGGCTTCTTAAAGCCCAATACAAACCCTACAACGTCCAAGGCTTGAAGTTGGTGCACAAGGAGCTGCACACAAAGCAAGGAACACATGAAACATGTGCTAAATGTGAGGAAGAAGCATGAGAAGTGTGAAGGCCACATGTCATGCTCTCATTGGCTCTTCTAGATCCAGGGTTTTATTTTTGAATTTGAATTTCTAAATTTGGCTCCACTTTGGGTTGACCATAACACTATAAATAAGTGTGTCAGTTTATTGTATTTTCATCATGTAATGAGTAGAGAAATGTTGTCCAAATTCAACTTCACTTGTTCTTATGATCACCTCTAAGTTAGCTCCTCTTTTGAGTTTAGCCTAGGCACCTTGTGAGATTTGGCCTCACCTTTCTCACATCTTTTTTTTTCCTCTAGATCACTTCATCCAATCCGTGAATTATACACTACATTCATTACTTCCGCTACCTCCTCCATACTCCATTCAATGTGAAACTCTAAATTAGGCAAGGAGCCAAAGTCAGTTTCTATCAAATTGTCTCTAGAAAGGGATTGAATGGAGCTTACAAACTCAATTCGTAGCAGAAAATAAATAAGCAAAAATTATGGTTTGAATAACACAATAACTTGGGTGAGATAAGCAAACTAATTGAAGCTTTCTAGGTGGGTAAATTTGATAAAGGGGAATTGCAACTTAAACTTTTAAAATTAGAAAATACAACATGAATTAATTGATAAAAGAAAAATAAAATTGGAAAATTTTAATATAAAAATACTGTAATTAAGATAGAATTGAATTAGATTAATATATCGTTATTTATAAATGGAAAAAGAATATGGTTTTATAGATGCATTTAAAAAATATGATTAAAAAAATGTGATTTATGCATTAAAAGTAACAAATATAAATGCAAATAAAATTAAATTAAAATATTTGATGCAATGAGTTTGAGCCAATTGATATTTTCCATCATTCAATCAAGATCATACCCAAAAGTTCTCTTAAATAATGAAAACGTTCTTCAACAAGGGGTTCTGTAAAAATATCTGATAATTGTTCATTAGTTGATATAAATTGCAAATCAATGATGCCCTTTTGAACATGATCTCTTACAAAATGATGATTAATTTCAATGTGCTTGGCTCTTGTTGGCAAGAATCCAAGTTTGAAGATTAGTTTGGATATGATTTGAGTCTTAGAATTAGTGTGTTGTTTACTTGCTTTCATCATTTTAAAAGTATGCGAGAGCTCAATTGAATCAAGTATTAATCTGTTTTGAAAAAATAAGCTTTTATGAAAATCTTATATACTGTGTGAAAAATAATGGATTGTTTTTCATAATCAATCGATTCAAATGTAATCCAGTAAAATCAACCGATTGAATTGGAAAAACAATTGATTGATTTCACTTAAGTGTAGATCTATTATACAAAGACAGGTTTTGCAACTTTCAAAGTAAGCTTTTTCAAAGTTCAAAAAGTGAGAAACTTGAATATACACTTGAGAAAGCACAGGGTGAGCAAGAGAGCTTTTTGGAGGAGAGGTTTTTCAAAAGATTAACTTTGATTCTCAATCTTGGAGCAATACTTGTGTGTCTTTAAGTGATTGGAGCATCAATACAACAACATTAGTGTTCAGGGAAGTGTTTCTTGTCTTTCTTGATAGGGTGTAGGTGTTGTTTTTGTTCAATCATTTATTTGTAATTCGTTTTCTTCAATTGTTTGTGTTGTATTCATCTATACTAGGAGGGAACTATAGTGGATTTTGTAGTTGTGTAGTTGGGTATTTAATAGAGTGCCTTATGCAATCTTGTAGGGTGCAAGATTGTGTCTTGAACTTATGTTTTCATGTAATCTTTGATTGATTAGTGGAATCTTTACTAGTGTGGCAAAGAAATTGGATGTAATTCTTGAAAAAGAGTGAACCAACATAAAATTTGTGTGATATTTTACTGTTCTTGAACTCCTCTATAATCGTGCACTAAATTTGATTCTGCTGATAAAAACAACCAATTGAATGTAAAAATCAATTGATTTTCTAGAACTGTTAATAAAAATTGACTGTTAAGCAAAGCATTGATTACTAATCTTGTTGCTAATTGATTTTGATATATTTGAATCATCAATTGAAATATAAAATCTAATCCATTGTTTTTACCTTTTTTCGTTTAGAATATGTTAACAGTAATTTCTGAAAAATTTCATTCAATTGATCTGTAATTTCAATCTGTTGATTTTCTTTACTAGAAATTTATAAATTTCATTTTAATCTTTCTTGAATGTAAACTGATTGATTGTGTAAATCAATTAGTTGTTTTGATTGTCCAGAATTCTATAAATTGCTACTGGAAAATTTTCAATCAATTGATGTGTCATTTTAATCAATTGTTTTCCTTATCTAAATAGTTTGGAATTTGGTAATTGATGTGTCATTTTAATCAATTGTTTTCCTTATCTAAATAGTTTGGAATTTGGATAAGAACCACATAAAAGATTTAACCTACTACTTATCAGATCAACCTGTTACTTTTCTAGTATTCTGACTGGTAACAAATTTCAATCGATTGTTTTGGAATTTTAATCGATTATTTTACTGTGATAGATGGAGATGATACTCGTGTTGTTTTCTAGAGAAAAGAGAATACTTTTCATGAAGAGAAGAGTCCTAGAGAGAAGAGAATACTTGTGTGCCTTAGATTTAATTTATTGTTGTCTAGTGTGTCTCATAATTAAATTTTGTTATCGCTTGTTTATTATCTGCTGTGAATTGAATTTGTAGACTCCATTCAACTCTCCTTTTGAAGCCAACTACACCTTGGCCTAGAAGTTTACTTAGGCGTCAAATTGAGAATTGGTCTCATCTCTCTCAACTTACTTTTCATACCTAGATCACTATATTACATAGTGACCTTAAACCAATTATTCACTTCTTCTCCAACTTCATTCAAACCATCTCTTCCGTTCAAAATGCTCAAACAATCAAGGATGACACGAATGACATCATTCATTATGGTAAAACTCAAGGAAAGAATTTACATAAAGTGCAACCTTGAAATTCCTAAACCGGAACTCTTTTTGACCAAATAAAATGATATGAACCCTCTTGCTTTAGGGTTCTGAGTTAGTACCTTTAGAAAATCATGTTTCGTACTTATGAGAATCGAAAGAAAGAAAAAATAAATAAATACATAATTGTATAAGTAAAGAATCAGAATTATGGATTACGACGAAATAAAAAGATATGAAAAATGAGAAAGACGACACACTTTCAATGATGGAAGAAAGTCATTTAATAGATTTCAATATTTGATCAACACTAAGCCAGTAAGAGTTAGCTCTCCGAAACTACTTGTAGCCTCTTGGACATTGATACAAATAAACCAACATAAAAGCTAATAATTGATGAAATGTAACTACCCAATTTATTAATGTCCAACCTATAATTTTTAACCAAATCAGACAACATCTTTAAATACTTGTAACAATCCAAAATTAAATTTAAAACTCAACAAAATAATTAAAAAAATACTCGTGAACCATCTAGCAAAAGTAAATAGTCATTCTTTAGTTTAATATAAACTATCCTTTTATCAAGATTAAACATTCTCCTCTTCAATTATGAATTCATCAAAACTTAGTTCTATTTCAATAAGAAGTATCAACACTTATTGTAAAATTTCTTTCATATGTTCTTCAAATAATTTCAAGTACTTCAAATTTCTTGGTCTTGGTCGTGTCCTCACACCAATCCTCAATGTTTTCGGCATCCACTGTTAGCATTGTTCCATCCAAGAAATCCAGTTTGGGATTTTGCATGGAATGCATTACACATCCTGTTTTCCCCCTCTTGATGATTATTTTCGTTCAAAATCACAGCAAATATTTGTGGGATGACGATTAGAAGGGTGCAAATACTATAGCGAAAGAGAAATATGTTTCTTCCCATTCTCGCTATTCTTGTTTCCATCTTTTTCATCCATGGTATTCTCTCTTTGATTCCGACTGAAAAATATCAAAGTATCATGAAGGATACATAACATATTCTACCTAAAGATTCGGGGCTAATTATGTAATAAATATGCTAAATATTTCTAAGAGATATTATAGGAGTTAAACATGCTATTCCTAATTATATAAAATATATGATTGAGCTAAATATGATATGTTGATAAAGATACATCTTTCAATTATCCCAATAAACACAGATTTTCATATAGCGAAAATTCGTTCCGAGAAGTTCCATTAGATTACTTTAATGGTTGGATTTATGTCGGGCAAACGAAACATACCAAAGTATGAATGACAAAATGATGGGAGATGCATTGGTCACGTTCACTGGACCAACTGATTTCAAACACTCACTCTCATCATGTCTCTCTTTTTTTTTTCCATTCATATCGATGTAGTGTCTATTGACTTTTTTTCCCACGACAATTTCTCATCTTAGTACCAAAGTAAAAAAATTGTTTGATCTAGTTTATTTTATTTTAGTTTTACCAGTTCATTAAGTGGACCGTTAACTATTTACGTGAAATGTTTTACATGAATAATTAGAGTACATAACAATTATTTATTTTATGTATGTTTTCGTTTTCGTATAAGACAATTTGGATTTTAGGACACGAACATTTTATTAATTTTGATTTTAATATATTAGTTATAATTTAACTGATTTGACCGCTCACATTTTCATCCGTTCATAATTTCACAATATTTCTTTAATCATCATTTAAATAATGATATAAGTTAAATTTAGTAATATTTTATTACTGTCACAGTATAAAAGAAAAGGTTGGAAAGCTGGAGGAAATATAACGCAACGCGTTCTTGGACTGATTCTAACATATATACATCGGGTAAATTGTTGGTATTCGCCGACGATTAAATGTTTTTTTTATTTGTATCTTCTTCTACAATCAGTGATTTAAATTTGGAAATTTGTAACAAAAGAAAAAAAAAATTGTGTAGTGATATGATGACAATCGCTAATACAATTAGTTTATTATTCTAGCGGATTTTTTCTAGCTTATAAAAGACTAATTCCACTTACAGGTTACTTGGGAACGTGATTAGTGATTCATAATAGAACTTTTAATTTTAAAGCATATTATTTTACTGTTAAATCAAAATTTTATTTTATTATATTCAGTTTGTTATCACTCTAGTTATTGCTCTTAGCATCGAATTTGTGATGACCATTACTCTTAATACTTCTAGCACTATTACCACCCATAAACATAAATGGTTGGTGTGAACTCTGCAATCACTATTCCGAAAATTAAAAAATAATTTTTAAAACCAAGAATTGCTCAAAACTTAAGGCTAGTGTTAAAAACTAAAAAATTATAATTAAAAAAGATCTTTAACGAGCTTTTTGTTAAGATAGCTCTAGTAGTCTCTTCTCTGGTGAATTAATTAAAATTTGAAGCAGCAAAAGATGAAAGTAGCTAACAGGAAGCAGAGACAGAAAGCAGCTCTCTTTCACTATCAGAATCCTCCCTTTCCCTTTTCGTCCCCATCCTCTGCTAATAATCAGAAGATCTCACCCAATTCTTTTCAACAAGACCTGAGGAGCTAGCGCGCCTTGTGAGTTCGGGCCTGCTTCTGTGGTACGTGATGGGAGGGGTAACATCATCCATGGCGGCAAAGTTCGCCTTCTTGCCGCCGAGCCCTCCGTCTTACAAGGTGGTGACGGACCACCTCACAGGTCTGCTCCTCCTCACGCCGTTCCCGCACCGCGAGAACGTGGAAATCCTGAAGCTTCCGACGCAGCGCGGCACGGAGATAGTGGCGCTCTACATTCACCACCCAATGGCCACCTCTACCCTCCTCTACTCTCACGGCAACGCCGCCGATCTCGGCCAGATGTACGAGCTCTTCATCCAGCTCAGCATCCACTTGCGCATTAACCTCATGGGGTGGGTTCTTCCTTCTTTCTTTTTCTCTCTCAGGGCCTTTCTGCAACATTTTTATTCTTCAAATCCCACCACGGGGTGAAATTCGTGATTAGTTGGATTTAACCACAAATTAAAATATATAAATTGAGAAAATAGTAAGAGATGTTTTGCGATTAGTTTATTCGTAAACCAAATTTTTTAATAATCATAAACTTATTTATTCTTTTCGTATTCTTTTTCCTGAAAGTAATTTGAGATAAGAATGTCCAATCATATTACATGTTAGTCTTTATTCTTAACAATTTATACGCATGGTTCCTGTTGCTTTTAGGGGGAAAAATTGGGTTTGCACCGAAAATATTTTTCAACTAGAGACTGAGTCTAATTTCCTTCTTGATATAAGGACCGCTTAAATGTTTTTTTTCTCTCAACAAAGGCTTTTCCGAATCTCTTCCATACACTTGACCAAGGTTCTGTTGCGTAAACTTCACTCAATTAATAGCATATGGAGAGAAAAATTAATCAAATTTCTCCAGAAACTAAAATGTAGTTATAGATAAATTAATTTATTGAAGTTCTTTTATACTAGTTTTTCTAAAAAATATAGAATTTACACCTAACCTAATTTTAATTTTATGTAAGATCTTTTTTTTTTTTAATTTTCTTCTCTTAAAAGTGTTTACAAAAAAATTTACTTAAGAAACAATTATTGGACTTGGTTGAAATTGCATATATGGAAATCACCATAGTTTGTTTGGATAAACTTACTTAGAACTAAGAGTTTGCCTGGATAAGTTTCTTCATGAGCACTTATTAAAGGAGATAAAATAAAATTAAATAAGATTCTGTTTCGACATAATTTTCATTATTAATAAGATAAAATAGATTAAACTTTTTCTATAAATTAAAATTAACTTATTTTAAAATGCTAAGTTTAATTTATAGAATATAACTTATTTTTTTATTTTTTTTTCTATTATAAATCTTTATTAAGAAGTCGTAGAGGGTCTTGCTCTACAGTTTTTGTTTGCCATCCAAGTTCCGAATATCGTATTAGAGTAACACAAGCTGACTAACTTATTGTTGTAACTTTGCGAAATTGATTTATTTTCTTTATACTGGACAACCCTATCTGGCGAAAAGTTCTGAAAAATACTTGTAATTTATATATATGTAGAGCAATTGTTTAAACTGAATATTGTTGATTGAGCTCGACCTGCGTTATTGGAATGTGAAATGGGAGGTTTTCTCACGACAATCTGTGATGTTGTACAGTTATGACTACTCTGGATACGGCCAGTCGTCAGGGAAGGTTTGTGTTGAGTTAACATGAAATGATAGTTCATCTTGTATTGTGTTTTGCATTTTGGATGGTGGTAGAGTTGTAATTATCAACGTCCATACTGATGAACAACATTGTTTTCCGTGAACTATAGCCAAGTGAGCAGAATACATATTCAGATATTGAGGCTGCATACAAGTATCTAGAAGAAAGTTATGGTGCCAAGCAGGAAGATATAATCCTGTATGGACAATCTGTTGGCAGTGGCCCAACTTTGGATCTTGCAGCTAAGTTGCCTCAATTAAGAGCCGTTGTTCTGCACAGTCCCATACTTTCTGGCTTAAGGGTCATGTATCCAGTAAAGCGTACATACTGGTTTGACATATATAAGGTAGCATGCTGTTTTTACTTATCATATACGTCAATTCCTTAATCTAATAACATGTTTCTTTATGTTGATGTGCAGAATATTGACAAAATTCCTCAAGTTAACTGTCCAGTTCTCATAATTCATGTAAGTTCTCATCAAACATATTTCTTGTGCTATATACCCGCATCTGTCAATTTAATTATACAGACTTGGCTTATACCTTTTGCTTTTAATCATTGCTTATTTATTCTTCACACCCCGAGTCTAGTTGTCCTTCAATTATTATTTTTTTTCTTAACTATATCTTCACTTTAATTATTTAAAAATAATTTTCATTCCAATAAAGGCTTAGAGATATAATAACGGCCCACAGGAACTTAGGTCTCTAACCCACTTAATAAAAAATCCAATTGTGAGCCTATAAATAAGAAGATAGCTTCAGGAAGCTAAGAGCATTCACAACCGAAGAATAGTGAACATTGTAACATTATACGTACCCGAACGAATTATACGTATCCGACCGAAGACTTGAATCGGCTTGTAATAACAATTCTCATAAAAAAACATATACAGTAACTTGCTATATAAAAACCGTCTAGCCATCAGTTTCTCAATTAATATCACTTGTTGGTGAACGGGGCGAATTTTTTTTCTCCTCATTTTCTCAGCAACCTACTCTCTTCTACTTCTCTGTCTCCCTTTTTGCATTTTTTTTTTTTCAGTTCAGAGTATGGAATTCTTCTTTAGTTTACTTCGACATGATTGATGTGCTTAATTATCATATAAAATGCACTTGATTATTTACTGATTATAATTTTTAAGGCCTGTGCCTATGATAGGCTCTTCGGGCCAAGCACTTTGAGTAACATGTCACCAGACTGCCTATACCGATAAATTTATTCAGGAAGAGTTTAATTAGAGGGTGAACCTTGCAGCTTTGCTAATGGCCAAGAGTGTTCCTCTTGATAGGCTACTCGCCTAGAGTACCCCTCTAGGATGGAGTGCTCCTTGAATAAGAAAATAGTCTCAAATTAAAGTCTTACACAATTAAAACATAATTAACATAGCATAAACTAAGAATCCAATTTCCATCAGATAAGGTTGCTCCATGTAATAGCAACCTACTGGTTATGGATGCTTGCTGCTGATCCAGCAATACAATTCATGGTGTTGCCTAATACATTGAGCCACTATTTTATTTTCTGAGGAATACAACCGTAAATTTTAAAGCAAGATTGCAGTCAAAATGCCCCTGGTTTTATACTTTTCTAGTCTTCAGCCTTGATTGCCATACGTATCTACTGTAATTCTCTATGGTTAAAAAGGATGCTGCATCAGACATTATTGAGATTGTCTATGCATGTCAAGCAGACGGTGACATCTTTTCAGATAACCTTTCTTGTATACGATTTCTCAATTTTCGCTATTAAATATTTTCCATACTTCAGACCATTCCATAATTCCTAAATTAAATAAAGTACCTTCAGACTCTTCACGTTTCTCTTATTACTACCTACGTGCTTTTCTGCTATGTTTTCGAACCGAAATGGAAGTTGAGGTTAATAATTCCAGTGTAGAATTTTGGAATGTGCTGCCATGGAATTAGGATGGTAAGAGCATTTGAAGTTAAAATTACAATGCATACTTAGTCCGACCAAATAAAAGATAATAACCAATGCTTTTTAATATTAAAATCTTTCAATAGCAATGACCCAGCACATGTCATTTAATCATTTATGTCATTGTGTAGGGTACTTCAGATGAAGTTGTAGATTGCTCCCATGGCAAGCAACTCTGGGAACTGTGTAAAGAGAAGTACGAACCACTGTGGCTCAAAGGAGGTAGCCACTGTGATTTGGAGCTCTTTCCCGAGTATATTAGGCATCTAAAAAAGTTTATAACAACAGTTGAGAAGTCTCCTTCGCAACGATACAGTTTCCGGCGAAGCACAGACCAGTTTGAGCAGCCTCGAAAGAGTACAGTTATATACGAAGTAAGTAGAAAGAGCACTGATCGTAGAGAAAAGCCAAGGAAGAGCATAGACAGGCCTGAAAAGCTGAAAAACTTGTCTAATAATGCTGATATGTTAGAGAAATTGAGAATGACTTTTGATAATAAGGAAAGATCTCGGAGAAGTGTGGATTGTCATGAGAAGTCTTGGAAAAGCATTGACCATCAATTAGAGAAAGCAAGGAGGAGTGTTGATCGGCTTGACAGAATAAGAACTGGATAATAATTGTTCTCATAGTCAAAATATATATTCATGCATGGGTTGGTTTTATGGGGTTCTTTTTCATTTTTATATTGGTCATCTGGTTGTGTAGTATGATTTATATCAGGAAACTACTAGCGTTGAAGACAATCCTTTTAAAAGGAAAATTGTTTCCTAAACAAAATTAATCAACCCTTTTCATTGTTCTTATTGGTTATTTGGTCTTCTAAAAGGATTGATTCATACTACACATATAATTTTGTTTAGGAAACAATTTTCCTTTTCTTCTTCAAATTTTAGTGTAATTCTCTTGGGTTTATTAAATGTTTAAGTTTTGGAACACCAGAACATGACAATGTAGATCCAATAAGGTTGTTTTGTTTTGATGTTTTAATAGTACTTGATAGAAATCTGATACATGCTTTTGGTTTTTTAAGAAAAATTGAAAAACTTTTTGACGAAGTCTAATTGTTTGACATTAATATTAAAACTTAGCATTGAACAAGAGTAGCTAGATGGACTTGGTGTTATGGATAACTTTGGATTATCTGATCGTGTAACTAGAGCAAGTACATTTGTTGCTTGTATTGTTGGTACAACTGCTCTCGCTTCTATTGCTCCTAGTTTCAATCCTTTTAGAATTTAATCCTTCAGTATCTACCGACTATGGCAATAGCAATTGCACAAAACATTTTTGACAAGCAAACATTCAATAACAAAATTAGGTGTAGGATAATAATGACAACGTGCAAGATAATGACGATGATTAACAACAAAACAATTCACTTGGTTATAATGATTATTAGTTTGTTAAAAAACTTTGTTATCATATTGAAATTGGACTTTTATTTGTTGGATTTCTTTTATTTTGTTTTGAATGTACTATGTTTGGATCTTTACACTATATTTATAAATTATTAGATGACACTTTTGTTTGCTCAATTATTGAATTATTACTTTTCTTATTCATGTTCTTATCCTTTGTTGTTGTTTGAAAATTGTTTGATGACTTGAATGTGTATGTCTAGGATTGAATAAAAAGAAAAGATAATTTTATGTAGTGGTTTTATTTGAGCAATACAAATTATTCATTACATATGGATTTTTTCGTATGTAATTACATATAGATTTTTTTTTATGTCATTACATACAAATATAAGATAAAAAATTTCCTATATGTAATTACCAATAGATTTTTAAAATTCATTTGTAGTTGTTACTGTAGGAACAACTGGCTCCAGAAGGGGGGGTTGAATGGAGCCTGAACTCAATTCACTATAAATAGA